>JAESFG010000036.1_pt1 | contig 142301 bp, 131 predicted proteins | sample 9269371 | NCBI WGS metagenome assembly JAESFG01 (sample SAMN14506227, study PRJNA617093) | algae metagenome | isolation source: Aetokthonos hydrillicola CCALA 1050 (B3-Florida) and co-occurring... | place: USA: South Carolina | collected 2013-01-01 | reverse complement strand
GCCTCGCGCACGGCCGCACCTGACACCCCCAACCCTGACCCTCCCCCGGCGGGAAAGGGAAGGAATGCCCCTCCTCCGCGCCACGCCCGCTGGCCATGCGCTCCCCTCCCCCGACGGGGGGAGGGACGGACCGCCCCTACAGTCGCCGCGCCACGCCCGCAGGCCATGCGCTCCCCTCCCCCCACGGGGGGAGGGAAAGGGAGGGGGGCTCCGCGCCAGGCTTGGGGCGCTGGACCCCAAAGCGCGCGCCCGCCCCTACCCCTCCCCCGGCAGGGGAGGGAAGGAACGCGCCTCTCCGCGCCACGCCCGCAGGTCAAGCGCTCCCCTCCCCCGACGGGGGAAGGGAGAGGGAGGGGGGCTCCGCGCCATGCTCAAAGCGCTGCATCCCGCAGGTCGCGCCCGCCCCTACCCCTCCCCCCACGGGGGATGGAAGGAACGCCCCTCCTCCGCGCCACGCCCGCAGGCCATGCGCTCCCCTCCCCCGACGGGGGGAGGGAGAGGGAGGGGGGCTCCGCGCCATGCTCAAAGCGCTGCATCCCGCAGGTCGCGCCAGTCGGCGGGTCCGTAGGGTGCGCAGTCATGGCGCACCTCTCCCACACCCCCGCCGGTTCCTTGCCCTCATCCTTCCCCGGCGAGCGCTGCGTGAAAGGGTAAAAACTTCCCTAACGCCCCCCGTAACCCCTTGCGATTACACGCCCGTTAACCTGTCCCTCTGAGGGACACGGCCCGCCCCTGGGCTGCAACTCCCGCGCCGCGCCCCCCTCACTCCTCCTCCGGCGTCCGGAACAGCCCCCGCCGCCCCGCCCGGTCCAGGGCCTGCCGCCCGACCTCGGTCCCGTAATGCTGCCGGTGCGTGAGGCCCGGAAACCGCGCCCGCACCTCCTCGGCAATCGCCTCGGGCAGCACGGTCAGCGTGTCGTCCGTGACCATCAGGCTTTCGGCGGGCACGCCTTCGGCATAAATGATCTCGTGGTTGTCGAAGACCAGCGAGTAGTAGTCCACGAACCCGCCCTCGCGCCGCAGCACCTGGCGGCCGTCCACCAGATGCTTGGCCTGCACCAGGATCTCCGCCGTCCCCCCGATCCGCGTGGCCCCGCGCTGGTACAGGAATATCCGGTGGTGCGGGCTGACCACCAGATCGGCGTCGTTGCCCAGCGTTCCCTTCGTGATCACCACCGGCGCGAAGGCCCCGATGGCCCGCAAGGTCGCCTTGCCCACCCAGCGCACCGGCTGCGCGCCACTGTCGCGCGTCAGCACCGGCTCCCCGGGGCGCAGATCCTCGATCGGTTTCTGCGCGCCGCCGGGCAGCGTGATCAGCGTGCCCCCCGCGAAGGACACGCAGACCATGTCGGCCAGCCGCACCCCCGCCACCCCCTCGCGCGCGTCGATCAGCGTATAATCCGTCCGCACCGCCAGCGGCGACAGCGGCAGCGCGAACCGCCCCGCCTGCGCATGGCGCACGATCAGCGTCTCGACCCGGTCGCCGTCCGGCGCCATCAGCGTCAGTACCGACAGAAGCGCGACCGGATCGCCCGCGCGCCCCACCTGCGACCCCGCCGCGATCGTCTGCACGCCCGCCCCCGCATCCGCCCCCTTCAGCCGCAGCCGCAGGGGCCGCGCCTCCGGGTCCAGCCGGTACACGTCCCCCGGCTCGCACACCCCTGCCTCGGCAATCGCGTCGCCCTGGTTCGCGCCGCTGACGACCCAGATCGCGTCAGCCGGATAGACATGCGCGGCATAGGCGGGCAGGGGGCGTTCCGGCGGGCGCGGGGCTTCGGCCAAAGGTCGGCTGTCCTTCCATGAATGCTTCCGGGGCTTAGCAAGCCCCCGACGGCCCGGTCAACGCCCGACCCTTCCCCAGTGCCGGGCAGGGTGCTAGGCACAGGCCGGAACACCACCACAAGGGACGCGCATCATGGACCTCGGCATCCGCGGCAAGAAAGCCCTCGTCTGCGCGTCCTCGAAGGGCCTTGGTCTTGGTTGCGCCGAGGCGCTGGCCGAGGCGGGCGTGGACCTCGTGATGAACGCCCGCGGGGCCGAGGCGCTGACCGCCGCCGCAGGCGGCATCCGCGCGCGCTGGCAGGTCGCCGTCACCGCCGTCGCGGCCGACATCACCACGCCCGACGGGCGCGCGGCCGTCCTGTCGGCGGCGGGCCCGGTGGACATCCTGGTGACGAACGCGGGAGGTCCGCCCCCCGGCACATGGTCAGACTGGTCGCGCGACGATTTCCTGCGCGCCATCGACGCCAACATGCTGACCCCCATCGCGCTGATGCAGGCGACCATGCCGCACATGATCGCCCAAGGCTGGGGGCGCGTCGTCAACATCACCTCGGCCGCCGTCCGGTCGCCCATCGCGGCGCTGGGCCTCTCGAACACCGCACGCTCGGGCCTGACGGGCTTTGTCGCGGGCACCTCGCGCCAGGTCGCGCCCCACGGGGTCATCATCAACAACCTTCTGCCCGGCATCCACGCCACCGACCGGGCCGTGTCGCTCGACACGGCCGTCACCAGGGCAAAGGGCATCACGATGGCGCAAGCCATTGCCGAACGCGCCGCCACGATTCCGGCCCGCCGCTATGGCGACCCGGCCGAATTCGGCGCGATGTGCGCGTTCCTGTGCTCGCGCCACGCGGGCTTCATCGTGGGGCAGAACATCCTGATGGATGGCGGCGCGTCGAACCAGAACCCCTGACCCGCCGCTGGTTCCCCATCTGGCCTGCCCCCTGGGCCAGCCCTTGATCGGCGTTCCGGCCCGCCCGCGCGACACGCTGCCGCTTGCCTCGCTCCAGCACGGCTGCTAAGCCCCGGTGGCGCAATCCCGAGCAAAACCATCGGGAAGCCCTGGGGGACAGGCAGCCCGTGACGGACACATCGTCCAGACTGCAAGCCGCGGGCCTTCGCCGCCTGTTCGGCGGGCGGGCGGTGGTGGATGGCGTGTCGCTCGACCTGCGCGCGGGTCAGGTCAGCTGCCTGCTCGGCCCGTCAGGCTGCGGCAAGTCCACGACGCTGCGAATCCTCGCGGGCGTCGACCGGCAGGACGGCGGTACCGTCCGCATCGACGGCCAGACCGTCAGCGACAGCCGCCAGCACCTGCCGCCAGAACGCCGCCCCATCGGTCTGATGTTCCAGGACTTCGCGCTGTTTCCGCACCTTGACGTGGCGGGCAACGTGGGCTTCGGCCTGCCCCGGTCCGCCCCCGGCCGCGCGGCCCGCATCGCCGAACTGCTCGACCGGGTGTCACTGGCAGGCTTCGGGGCGAAGTACCCGCACGAGCTGTCGGGCGGCGAACAGCAGCGCGTCGCGCTGGCCCGCGCGCTGGCCCCGCGCCCGTCGATCCTTCTGATGGACGAACCCTTCTCGGGTCTGGACGAACGCCTGCGCGACGGCATCCGCGACGAGACGCTCGCCCTTCTGAAAGAGGAAGGCACCGCTGTCCTTCTGGTCACGCATGAGCCGCACGAGGCGATGCGGATGGCCGATGAGATTCTGCTCATGCGCGACGGCCATATCGTGCAGAGGGGCGCGCCCTACAACATCTACAACGCCCCCGCCGACCGTGCGGCGGCGGCGTTCTTTTCGGACATCAACATCCTGGAAGGCGAGGTCCGGGGTGCCCTGACCGAAACCCCCTTCGGCGCCTTCCTGACGCCCGGCTATCCCGATGGCGCGCGGGTGGAGATCGTGATCCGCCCGCAGCACCTGAAGATCGACTTCGATCGCGGCGGGCGCGGCCCGGGCCCCACCCCCGAAGACGGCACGGCGGCGGCCGGCGTTGTGGAACGCGCCCGCTTCATGGGGCGCGAAAGCCTGGTGGAGTTCCGGATGGAGTATGGCGGGGCGGTCCTGAAGGCGACCGTACCGGGGGTTTTCCTGCCAAAGGTCGGCACACGGATGTGGCTGATGATCCGGCGGGACCGGTGTTTTGTGTTCGGAAAGGGGTAGCCGGCCGGGCCGACGGGCCGGTGTCAGCCCGTTATCCGTTCCGGCTGGCCGATCCGTGAACGCGCATCCGCGCCAGCCCCGCGTATGGCAGGGTGCCATACAGATGCCATACGCTTGCCATACGTTCCTTAACCGCCCGGCAACCCCGGTTAACGCGCCGTCCGCCGGGTGCCGACACCCGGCCTTACCCCGCCGTCAGCCGCGCCAGATAGTCCTCGACCGTCTTGCCGGGTTCCGGCAGGAACGCCCCGCCATCCGTCTGCAGCGAGACTGCAAGATCAACCCGGAAGACTCTGAAATCGTTCCGCATTTCGCACCAGGCCGTCAGCGTCCAGGCGCGCCCCCAGAATTCCAGCTGCAACGGCCGGATGCGCCGCTGCGTCTGCTCGCCCTTCAGGTCGCGATAGGTCAGCGCCAGCGTCAGATGCTCGCGCAGCGCCCGCCGGATCAGCCCCAGATGCGGTGCGGCCTTTGCGGCCTCAGGGCTTGAAAACACAAAGGAATCCGGCCCCGCCTCTTCGGTTCCGCCGGGTGTGACAGCGGCGATCTTGGCCCGCAGGCTCGCCGCCGCACGGGCCAGCGAGGGGTCGGCGGCGCTGGCCACCAGCACGACGCCCAGCCGCAGCGCCTCCAGCTCCTCCCGCGTCAGCGCGACCGGGGGCAGCGTGATCGGCGCAGACAGCATATAGCCCACGCCCCGCTCCCCCTCGACCGGCAGTCCGGTCGCCATCAGCGTCGCCATGTCGCGCCAGACGGTGCGCACCGAAACTTCAAGAGCTTCGGCGATGTCCTTGGCGCGATGGAGTTTTCCGTCGCGCAGGATCTGGATCAGGTCGAACAGGCGGTCGGTGCGGCGCATGGGGGCGAAGGCTCACGCGCCGCACCGTCCCCGTCAAGCGGCGACTTGCGCCACCAGCACCGGCGCATGCGTCATCCGCACCGTTTCCATGTCGATCAGCGCCAGAAACGCCGCCGCCGCAGGCTCGTGCATCATCCGCCCGGCCGCCGCCTCGGCCAGGTCCAGCCGTGTCCACAGGACATGATCGGTCCAGGTCCCCCCCTTGTCCCGCGACAGGGCGCGCGACACGAATCCGTCGCACCCCGCAAGGAAAGGGGCCAGCGCCCCCGCAGCCCGCACGACTGTATCGTCGGGGGCTGATCCGACGGTGCGGAAGGTGACGATTTCGGCGATCAGGGTCGATTCGGTCATGCGGTATCTCCTGCTCTGGGCCCCTCGGGGCCGGTGTTTCGGTCGGCTGGTGATGACATGGGGCAACTGACAACTAGCTGTCAGCAATCGCGCGTCGCCCTGGCCCGGGCGGACGTTGCGGGGGCTGTCATGTGGTCTGGTTTGTGCCTAGTGTTTCGGATGAAGCCCCGGAAGCGCGGGCACGAACGTTTGGAGATACGCCATGCAGATGGGACCCTGGCAGATCCTTGTGATCGGCATCGTCGTCCTGATCCTTTTCGGACGGGGCAAGGTCAGCTCGCTGATGGGTGAGGTCGGCAAGGGCATCACCGCCTTCAAGAAGGGCGTGTCGGATGGCACCGCCGAGATCGAGAAGGCCGCCGCCGGCGAAGCGCGCGACGTGACCCCCGGTTCGACCGACAAGGACAAGGCCTGAGCCCTGTCCCTTCCGTCCTGATGGACACGCACCCCCTGGGGGATGGCTGACCCATGTTCGATATCGGCTGGACCGAACTTCTTCTGATCGGCATCGTCGCGCTGATCGTCATCGGTCCGCAGGACCTTCCCGACATGTTCCGCCAGCTTGGCCGGTTCACCGCCAAGCTTCGGTCGATGTCGCGCGATTTCCAGCGCGCGATGGAGCAGGCGGCGAAAGAATCCGGCGTCAAGGACCTGGCCAAGGACGTCAATTCGCTGGCATCGCCGAAAAGCCTCGGTCTGAACGCGGTGAAAGAGGCGGCCGACCGTTTCGAGAAATGGGATCCGCTGAAGCCCGTCACCGCCGCCGCGGCCCAGCCGCTGAAGCCCGCGCCGATGCCCCCCACACCGACCTCGGCCGCCGCACAGGCGGCGGCGGCGAACCCGTCGCTGTCCCCGGTGGGCAGTCTTGGTGCCGCACCGACGCCCGAGGAACTGGCCGACGTCGAGCCCGAGCTTCCCCGCAAGCACGGGCCGGCAACGCAGGCGCTGTACGACAAGAAGGCCAAGGTAGCGGCCGACCGCGCGGCCAAGGCCCAGGCCGTGGTGGCAGCCCCCGATGCATCGCCTGCCGCATCCCCGGCCCGGCGCAAGGCAACGGGGCGCAAGACAGGTGGCGACCCCGCCGTCGCACCCGCGACGCCTGTGCCGCAAGCCGGCGGGGCGACGAAAACCGCTGCCCGACGCCGCCAGCCCGCCGCCCTGCCTGACCAGACGGGCCCGGCGGTCGCGGCTGCCGCACCCAAGACCCCCCGCCGCCGGAAGGCCGACCCTGCATGAGCGCGACCGACGACCACATCGATGACAGCTCCGCGCCCCTGATGGAGCACCTGAAGGAACTGCGCACCCGCATCCTCTATGCGTTCGGGGCCTATGTCGTCTGCTTCATCCTGGGCTATGTGATCTGGCAGCCGATCTTTTCCTTCCTGACCCAGCCGATGTGCCACGTGCTGGCCGAACGAGGGCAGCATTGCCAGCTGATCCTGGTGAAGATGCAGGAAGGGTTCTTCGTGGCCATCCGCATCGCGCTCTGGGGCGGGTTCGCGATGGCCTTCCCGATCATTGCGTATCAGCTTTGGCGGTTCGTCGCGCCGGGCCTTTACCGGTCTGAAAAGAACGCGTTCCTGCCCTTCCTGATTGCCTCACCGGTGATGTTCCTGATTGGCGCGTCCTTCGCCTACTACATCATCCTGCCCTTCGCCTTTTCATTCTTCCTGGGCTTCGCCGAAAGCTTTACCGAAGCCGCGGCGCAGGGCGGCACATTGTCCGCACCGCCCGCTGGCGTGGTCTTCCAGGGCTCGATGGAAGCCTACCTGTCGCTGACGATGACCTTCGTCATGGCCTTCGGACTTTGCTTCCAGCTGCCGGTGCTGCTGACGCTGATGGGTCGCGCCGGGATCATCACGTCGTCGGGGCTGAAGGCCACGCGGAAATACGCCATTGTCGTGATCCTGACGGTGGCCGCCATCGTCACGCCGCCCGACGTGATGAGCCAGGTCATCCTGTTCTCGGCCATCTATCCTCTGTACGAAATCTCGATCTTCCTGATCGCCCGCTTCGAACGACAGCGCGAGGCGCAGATGCGCGCGGACGGCACCTGGGTCGACGACGAGGACGATGAGGGCGAGGATCAGGGTGAAGGCCAGGGCAAGGGCGCGGCATGAGTGATGACCTCCGGCGCATCGCAGAGGCGCTGGAACGCCTGTCGCCGCCGCCGCTGACCGCGCCCGATTTTGGCGCCGCGAACGCATTCCTGTGGCACGCAAGTTCGGCGTCAGGCCCTGACCGGCTGGATCCCGTGCAGGAGGTGGCGCATGTGGAGTTGTCCCTGCTTCTGGGGATCGACCGGTCGCGCGACACGCTGTTGCAGAACACGCTGCGCTTTGCCCAAGGCTTCCCGGCGAACAACGCCCTTCTTTGGGGCGCGCGCGGGATGGGGAAGTCGAGCCTCGTCAAGGCGATCCATGCCGAGGTGAACCGGCAGGGCCATGCCCTGAAGATCGTCGAGGTCAGCCGCGAGGACCTGACCTCGATCGGCCGCCTGCTGGAGCATCTGCGGGCCGCGCCCGCGCTTCGGTTTGTCCTGTTCTGCGACGACCTGTCGTTCAGCCACGACGACCAGCACTACAAGTCGCTGAAGGCGGTGCTGGATGGCGGCATCGCGGGGCGGCCCGCGAACGTGGTCTTCTACGCCACCTCGAACCGCCGCCACCTGATGCCCCGCGACATGATCGAGAACGAACGCCAGACCGCGATCAGCCCCAGCGAGGCGACCGAAGAGAAGGTGTCGCTCAGCGACCGGTTCGGGCTGTGGCTGGGGTTCCACCCTTGCACGCAGGACGACTACCTGGCGATGATCCGGGGCTATTGCGACGCCTGGGGCGTGGCCATTTCCGATGACGAGCTGCGCGCCGAGGCCATCGAGTGGCAGGCCACGCGCGGCGCGCGGTCGGGCCGGGTCGCCTGGCAGTACTTCATTGATCTGGCGGGGCGGCGGGGCGTGACTCTCTGACGCCCGCATCGCGTGGCGTCGGAAATTCCTTCACGAGGGCGTTTCCGGCAGAAGGATGTTCGTGAAAATCCCTGTGCGCTTTGAACTTGCGCGCAGCTCTGTCCAGGATGACCGGTTCTACTGCAGATAGGGCATCGGATCGACGCTGTCCGTCCCGCGGCGTACCTCGAAATGCACATACGGCGCGTCGCCCGCGCGCACGGCCGCGATCTTCTGGCCCCGTTTGACCGTGTCGCCCTTGGCCACTGTGATGTTGTCCACGCTCGCGTAGACCGTCAGCAGGTCGCCGTCGTGGCGCAGCACGATGATCGGCACGCCCTGCGCGGTCTTGGTGATGATCCGCACGGTGCCATCGGCCGCCGCCGTCACCGGGCTGCCTGCGGGGGCCGAAATGTCGATCCCGGCGTTCTTGCCCTTCTGGTAGCCGCGGATGATCTTGCCGCTGGCAGGCATCGACAGCCGCGTGGCCGACGCGGCCGACTTCTGCGCGCCCATATCCGGTGCGGGAGGGGCAGGGGCCTTGGCGGCGGGTACGGTCTTTTCTGCGGGCAGCGGCTTGGACGCCGAGGGCGGAACCGGGGTCTGCGATCCCTGGCCGGGTGCCGTGGTCGCCGGGGGCTGAGGCGCCGGGACGGCCGGGGCAGGGGCCGCCGCGGCGACCGGGATCAGCAGATATTGCCCTTCGCGCACGGCCAGGTCGGCACCAAGGCCGTTCCATTCCGCCAGCGACCGGACGTTGACGTTGTAAAGCCGCGCGATCGTGTAGGCGGTTTCGCCTCGCACCACCTGATGGCGCACGGGCTCGGCCCCGGCGGGCGCGGCAACCGGCGCGCTTTGCGGCAGGCTGCCTGCGCCGCCCGCCTCGGCCTTGGCGATGGCGCCCGAGGCGATGGTGGTGACATCGATCCCGCCCCCTGTCGCGCCGCCCTGCGGCAGCGTGCCCAGCGCGGGCGATCCCGCCCCGGCCCCGCGCGGCAGGGCCAGAACCTCGCCGCCGTTGAAGGTCGTGCCGGGCTGGATGGCGTTGTAGTTGGCAAGCTCGCCGGGCGAGACGCCGACGCGCGCTGCCACAGCCTCGATGGTGTCGCCCGTGCGCGCGACCGCGACCTGATAGGTCGGATACGAGATGACGCCCCGCGCATCCGGCGTCGGACGCTGCCCCGTCGCCGCGCGGGCCGCGTCGCTGGTGTCGAAGCCACCGGTGCCGAAATGGCGGAAATCGCCGTCGAAGCTGCCGTCCGGCTCGCAGGCCGCAAGCGCGGCCAGGCTGACCCCCAGAAGTGCGGCGCGCCGGAAACCGGTCGGCATCGTCAATGGCATCACTCTCGTCCTCGTTCCACGGCCCTGTTCACCGGGCCTGTTCGCGGTCCCGTCCCCACGCGCCCCCCGCGCGGGTCCTTGCCGCCGTCATTCCTGTCCCAGTCCCTCGACCAGCGGCACGAAGCGCACCGGGCGAAGTTCCTCGTAGTCATACCCTTGGGAGGTGCGGCGCACCTTGATCAGGCTTTGCACCGCGTCCGACTGCCCCACCGGCAATACCATGATACCGCCTTCGCGCAACTGGGCCAAGAGGGGGCCGGGCGGGTCCTCGGCGGCCGCCGTCACCAGAATCCGGTCGAAAGGGGCCTGTTCCGGCAGGCCGCGGCTGCCATCGGCCACCAGTGCGGTGATGTTCGGCAGGTCAAGCTCGGCAAACAGCGCTTCGGCCTCGCGCACCAGCCTGCGGTAGCGGTCCATCGTGTAGACCCGCCGCGCCAGCCGCGACAGGATCGCCGCCTGATAGCCCGAGCCTGTCCCGATCTCGAGCACCTTGTCGCGGGACGTGACCTCCAGTGCCTGGGTCATGATGCCCACGACCGAGGGCTGGCTGATCGTCTGGCCGCAGGCGATGGGCAGGGGCACGTCCTCGTAGGCGCGTTCGGCAAAGACACCGCGCACGAACGGACCGCGGTCAATCGACTCGATGGCCGACAGGACGCGCGCATCGGTGACACCGTGCGACCGCAGCGCATAAAGGAACCGCATCCGCCGTTCCGCATCGCCGCCCTCGCCCGCCAGATCGGTCATCTCCGTCCCTTCTGCGGCCCCCCGCGCCCCTCGGCCTCAGCCCTCGATCCGCGCGGCAAGGTCGGCCAGACGGTCATGCGCCGTCAGGTCGGCCCTGAGCGGCGTGACCGAGGTCCAGCCCTCGAGGTTCATCGACACATCTGTTCCCGGTGCAGTCGGCAAGTGCTGCGGCCCGCCCGCGATCCACAGGAACCGCCGCCCCGATGGCGAGACATGGGGTTCGATGCTGAAATGCGTGTCCTGGCGGAACCCCTGCGCGGCGACCTTGATGCCCTTCACGCCCGCAGCCCCCACGGGCGGGAAGTTCACGTTGTAGAACAGCCGGTAATCCGACGTGTCCCAAAGCCCGTGGTCCAAGAGCCGCCGCACCGTCGCCGCGCCATGCACCCGCGCCGCCTGGAACGGGTCGTCCAGATCATCCGTCCCCGGCCCCATGAACTGGCTGAGCGCAATCGCGGGCAGGCCCTGCAACGCCGCCTCCATCGCCCCGCCGATGGTGCCGGAATACAGGACGTTCTCGCCCGAGTTGTTGCCCCGGTTCACGCCCGACAGCACCAGGTCGGGCTTGCCCCCCTGCAGCACGTCATAGACGCCCGCCAGCACGCAGTCGGCGGGGCTGCCCTCGGCGGCATAGCGGCGGGGGCCGAGCTTGGCGATCATCGTGGGGTGGGTGTAGCTGATGCAGTGCCCCACGCCTGATTGTTCGAATGCGGGGGCAACGACCCAGACCTCGCCCCCCGGCCCCGCGATCTCGGTGGCGATCTCTTCCAGAACGGCCAGTCCGGGGGCGTTGATGCCGTCGTCGTTCGTCACAAGGATGCGCATGGAGGCCCGCCAGTTGTTTCCTGCCCTGATAGGCAGAAAGGCGGGGGGGCGTAAAGCGCGGGCGGGGCGGCGGGCGCGGGTGACGTTGCCGTTGTGGCGCGCCTGCCGAAGGGGCGGGCGTCAGAGCGTCGAAAGCAGCCTCTTTGCCTCGGCGGCAGGGTCCGCCAGCGCCGCCCGGTCCTCGCCCGGAAAGAACCGCGCGCGCGTGGCGGTGGCCGTCGGGGCGGGGGTGGCGATGACGACACGGGGCCCGACCTTCGCCCCCTCGGCCTGCCAGCTTTGCGCCAGCGCGATCTGCGCGGCCTTGGTGGCCCCGTAGGCCCCGAAGAACTTCTGCCCGGCGCGGGGGTCGTCCAGGAACAGCGCCGTGCCGTTCCCCGCCCGCAGAAGCGGCTCGACCAGCGGGATCAGCGTCGCCGTCGCGGTCACGTTGCAGGCCACCGACTTGGCGAAGTCCTTGGCATCGATATGCCCTGCCGGGGCCAGGGGTGCTGCATGGATCGCGGCATGAACCCAGATCGACACGCCGCCCCAGCGCCCGGCGACCATCTTCGCCAGATGCTCCATCGCATCGGGGTTGGTGACGTCCATCGGGGCCAGCGTCGCGCTGCCACTGCCCCTGGACCCGACGGCCTTCATCGCGTCGTCCAGCTCCTCCAGCCCGCCCACGGTGCGCGCGACGGCGACGACATGCCGACCCCCCCGCGCAAGCTCCAGCGCAAGCGCATAGCCAAGGCCGCGCGAGGCACCGGTGACAAGGGCGGGGTAGGCGCGAAGGGGATCGGTCATGGGCTGCCCCTTAGCGGGTGGGGCGAGGCGGGCGCAAGGGGCACCGCGGTCGCGCCCTCCTCTCGGCACGAGCGCTGCCCGTGTCTGCCTTGTGACGCACCGCCTGCGCGGAGGCGACGGGCAGTCGGGCAGGGCGCGCCGTCCCGCCGGGGCCGGTTGATTGACATTATCCCCCCCGCCCGCGACATTGGCGCGCAAAACCGGCCGCCTTGCAACGCGCGGCCCAAGACCCATGACGGAAGGGACACGACCATGACGCTTGCCAAGGCTTTCGCCCCCAGCCAGACCCTGCCCGTGAAGGCCGCGATGATCCTCGGCGGCTCGGCGCTGATCGCGCTGGCCGCGCAGGTCAGCGTGCCGATGTGGCCGGTACCGATGACGCTGCAGACGCTGGCGATCCTGACCATCGGGTTCGCCTTCGGCGCGCGGATGGGGGCGGCGACGGTGGTGGCCTATCTGGTGGAGGGCGCGATCGGCCTGCCGGTCTTCGCCCAGCCCGCCTCGCCCGCCTCGCTGGTCGGGCCGACGGCGGGGTTCCTGTATGGGTTCGTGGGCATGGCGTTCCTGGCCGGTCTTGCGGCCGACCGCGGGCTGCGGGGGTTTGTGCCGATGGCGCTGGCCGGGATCGCGATTTCGGCGCTTCTTTACATTCCCGGCCTGCTGTGGCCCGCCATCGCGCTGGGTACCTCGGCTGCGGACCTGTGGGCGGGCTGGATGTCGCCCTTCCTGGTGGGTGACGGGGTGAAGGCGGTGCTGGCGGCGTTGGTGGTGACCGGCGGCTGGGCCGCGCTGTCGCGGCGGGCGTAAGAACGCGGGGGCTCTGCCCCCGCACCCCCGGGATATTTCGGGACAGAAAGTGGGACCAGGGGTCGCGTCAGGCGGCCCCTTCGCTTTCGTGCAGCCGGGTCAGGGCGGCTTCGCACATGCCGTAGGGTTCCCACTCGCACCCCGCGCAAAGGGTCTTGAGCGACCCCGGCGGCACGGCGGCGCGGATGCGGGCCTTGGCCTGGCCCCAGGTCAGCCGGTCGCCGGGGGTGAGGGTCAGGGCAGCGGCGTGGGCGGCGTCGAGGCGGTCGATCTTCGGCTGGTGGGTGCAGGCGGTTCCTGCGTTGCGGGGGCAGGGGGCGCAGATGTCGTCGAAGCCGCCCGTGACCTCGATCAATGTGGCATCGCCCTGGGGGGCGCGCAAGCGGCCGAGGACGATGGCCGAGATGTTGGCGGTGAAGTCGGGGGAGTAGCCCTTGCCCTCGAAGCCCAAGGAACAGAGGAAGTGGTGGGGGCGGTAGCGGAGGGGGTCAGGCATCTGTCAAATGGCGGCGGATGTCGTGGCCTGACGCTTCATAGATATCGATGAGCTGGTCAAACGTGATTCCGATCCTTTGCGCGAGGGCGAGTGGATGGCAGTCCGAAGGTACGATGATTTCAGGCCGTTTCTCGGGGTCACGAATGATCGCGTGGCAATCAATACCCGCTAGCCCTGGGAATCCAGGAAGATCATTGGCGAGCGATCCCGCCCATCCATCTAAATTCGCATAGTCGTTGTCGCGCCAAGCAGACACGTACCCAAGGAAATCGTCTTCGGCCGCGCTGAGCCAGACGCCGAATGAAAAGTCCGTCTCCGCCCCGATGATTTGCAAATGCAGGACGCAGCGAATGAAGTACTTGTCGCCAAACCTACAGAGGTCGGCGTCCAGCCGGTCTTCGCCAACGGTGATACTGTCGATACCCTGACTCGCCCGGTTGCCATGAGCCCAGCAATCCGGGTGATCAAAAGCGATGTCGAAAACGCCATTCATGACGCGTCCGCAGCAGGGGCAAGGGGTTGCGCGGTTGTTGAACCGCAGCCAGCGCGGATCGTGGTCCAGCGTCACTCCGCCGCCTTCATCATGAACCCCTGCTCGATCATGTCGGACGGGGCCACCGGGTATTCGCCAGAGAAGCAGGCGTCGCAATAGCGGGGCTTGGCGGGGTCGCGCCCCCCGGCCTCTCCGGCGGCGCGGTACAGGCCATCCAACGTCACGAACTTCAGCGAATTGACCCCGATCCAGTCGCGCATCTCGTCCTCGGTCATCGTCGCGGCGAGGAGTTTCGAGCGTTCCGGCGTGTCCACCCCGTAGAAGCAAGGCCACGCGGTGGGGGGCGAGGCGATGCGGAAATGGACCTCGGCCGCACCGGCTTCGAGGATCATTTCCTTGATCTTGCGGCTGGTCGTCCCGCGCACCACGCTGTCATCGACCAGCACCACGCGCTTGCCCTTGATGAGCGCGCGGTTGACGTTCAGCTTCAGCCGCACGCCCATGTTCCGGATCTGCTCGGTCGGCTCGATGAAGGTGCGGCCCACGTACTGGTTGCGCACGATGCCGAAGGCGAAGGGGATGCCGGACTCTTGCGAAAAGCCGATGGCCGCCGGGGTGCCGCTGTCCGGCACCGGGCACACAAGGTCCGCCTCCACCGGGGCTTCGCGCGCCAGTTCCACGCCGATCTGGCGACGGGTCTCATAGACCGACCGCCCGCCGATCAGCGAGTCGGGGCGGCTGAAATAGACGTGCTCGAACACGCAGAAGCGGGGCGTCGCGGGGGCGAAGGGGCGGGCAGATGTGACCTCGCCCCGTTCGATCACCACCATCTCGCCCGGCTCGATCTCGCGCAGGAACTCGGCCCCGATGATGTCCAAGGCGCAGGTCTCGGATGCCAGCACATAGCCCTCGCCGACCTTGCCCATCACCAAAGGCCGCACGCCCAGCGGGTCGCGCACGCCGATCAGCTTCGTCCGCGTCATCGCGATCACGCTGAACGCGCCTTCGACCGCGCGCAAAGCGTCCTTGATCCGCTCGGCCAGCGTCTTCTGCATCGACCGCGCCATCAGGTGGATAATGCATTCACTGTCGGACGAGGACTGGAAGATCGCCCCCCGCTCGATCAGCTGGCGGCGAAGCTGGGCGGCGTTCGTCAGGTTGCCGTTATGCGCGATGGCGCAACCGCCGACCGAGAACTCGCCGAAGAAGGGCTGCACGTCGCGGATCGCGGTATGACCCTTCGACCCTTGTGTCGAATAGCGCACATGCCCGATGGCCAGCGACCCCGGCAGCGTGTCCATCACGTCGGCCTTGGTGAAGTTGTCGCGGACATAGCCGAAGCGGCGGGCGCTGTTGAACCCGCTGTCGGGGTCGTAGCTGACGATCCCACCCGCTTCCTGCCCCCGGTGCTGCAGCGCGTGCAGGCCCAGGGCCACGAAACTTGCCGCGTCCGCCACCCCGATCGCACCGAAAATCCCGCACTCCTCCTTCAGCTTGTCGTCATCGAAGGGGTGGGAGAGGAACGGCTGCATCCGGGGCCCTTTCCGGTCCGGCGCGGACCCTATGGGGCCGCGCACGATTCGCGTGCCTTCATTTAGTGCGGCCGCGTGGCGAAGTCACGCAGGACACGCCCATTCGCCGTCCCGGAAAGGGTCTGCATCCGTGCCGGGTGCCGAAAGACGCGGCAGACCGGTACCAAAGGCGCCGCGAGGCTTCGCGTCTCAGCCGCCCGAGGCCGGGGGCGTCACCGTCTTGGCTCCGTCGGTTGACCCCGCCGCGCCGCCCGTGGTGCCGCCCGCCGCATCGGTGCCGGTTCCTGCCGCCCCGCCCGCCGCCTTCGGCGCGCCGCAGGTGCCCACCAGCTCCTCATAACGTGCGACGATCCAGCCGGGCGCGTCCTTTGGCATCGCATCGCTCAGGCTCGCCTGCATCGAGGCGAAAATCTTCGCCGAGCGGGAATCGTCCACCATCGGCACCGCTTCGTTCACGACGACGCGGTCGTAGACGATGAACGCGATCGCCACCAGAACGACACCGCGCAGCACCCCGAACAGGAACCCCAGGCCCTGGTCGATCCCGCCGATCGCCGACCGCTGAACGGCGGATGCGAACAGCGGCGTGAAGATCGAAACAACGACCAGCGCCAGCGCGAACACGGCGGCGAAGGCCGCGATGATCGACAGCTCGCAACTGTCGCCCAGGAACTTGTCCAGCACGGGTATCTGCTTGATCAGCGGTTCCGCCTGCGGGGCGAACATGAAGGCCAGCACCGCGGCGGCCACCCAGCCGCCGATGGCCAGCACCTCGCGCACCAGACCCCGGCTGTAGGCGAGGATCGCCGACAGGATGATGACCACCGCGACGACGGCGTCGACGATCGTGAAGCCTTCCATGCGCCCTGCTCCCTCGCGCCTGTCGCCTGCCTCTCAGCCCGCCCCGAAAACCTCGCCCACCAATGTGGCAAGATCGGGGACGGTCCGGATGCGGATCGTGTCTTGACCGACCGCTTTTGCCGCATCCGGTGCGATCGCCTGTGAGAAACCAAGTTTTCGGGCTTCTTTCAACCGATTTTCGGTCTGCCCCACGGGACGCAGGGCACCTGACAGGCTGATTTCGCCAAAAACGACACAGTCGGCGTCCAGCGTCACATCCTCGCGCGCCGACAGAAGGGCGCAGGCGACAGCCAGGTCGGCGGCGGGTTCCGTCACACGCAGACCGCCCGCGACGTTCAGGAACACGTCCAGCCCCGCAAAGGGAATGCCGCAGCGCGCCTCGAGCACCGCGAGGATGGTGGACAGCCGCCCGCCATCCAGCCCCACCACCGTCCGGCGCGGAGTGCCGAGGGTCGAGGGCGCGACCAGCGCCTGGATTTCCGTCAGGACGGGCCGCGTCCCCTCGATGCCCGCAAAGACGACCGATCCGGGGCTGGGCGTGCCCCGCCCCGACAGGAACAGGGCCGAGGGGTTCTGCACCTCGGCCAGCCCCGCCCCCGTCATCTCGAAGACGCCGATCTCGTCCGACGGGCCGAAGCGGTTCTTGACCGCGCGCAGGATGCGGAACTCGTGGCCGCGCTCGCCCTCGAAGTAAAGCACCGTATCGACCATGTGCTCGACCACGCGGGGGCCCGCGATCTGGCCTTCCTTGGTGACGTGGCCGACCAGCACGACCGCCGCGCCCCGCCGCTTGGCGAAGGACACCAGGTCTTGCGCCCCCGCGCGCACCTGCGCGACCGAACCCGGCGCAGCCTCGACCGTGTCGGCCCACATGGTCTGGATCGAATCGATGATGACCAGGCCGGGGCGTTCCGCCTCCAGCGTCGCCAGGATGTCGCGCAGGTTTGTCTCGGCCGCCAGCCGCACCGGCGCGTCGCCCAGGCCCAGCCGCTGGGCGCGCATCCTGACCTGCGCCGCAGCCTCCTCGCCCGAGATGTAGAGCGTCGACAGTCCCCTCCGCGCAAAGGCGGCAGCCGCCTGCAGCAGAAGCGTGGACTTCCCGATCCCCGGATCGCCGCCCAGGAGGATCGCCGAGGCAGGCACCAGCCCGCCGCCCAGCACCCGGTCAAGCTCGGCCATGCCCGAGGCCGCGCGGGGGGGCGGGGTTTCGGTCGTGGACAGGTCGGTGATGGCAACCGGCCGCCCCTTCGCCGCCCCCGCAAGCCGTGACGCGGGCGACAGCCCCGCCGACACCCCCGCCGCTTCCTCGACGATGGTGTTCCAGGCCCCGCAGGCATCGCAGCGCCCAGACCACTTGGAATGGATGGCACCGCAGGCGGTGCAGGCGAACTGGGGGGACGGTGCGCGGGCCATGGGGGGCTTGATGCCCGAGGCGGGGCAGGGCCGCAAGGCGGGCGCGATGTCCGGTCGGCACCGGACGTCTTCGCTTGGCGCATTGGCGGCGCGACGTTATCCTTGGCCATGCGACAGGTGGGGCGCGGACGCATCGTTCTGTGGGAAGGCGGAAGCCTCTGGGCCTTCGACGTGCCCGGCCAACGCAGCCAGACCGAATTCCACGCCCACCATGCGATCCAGCTGACCTTTTCCGTCGGGGGCGCGTTCTTCTTTGACGTGAAAGGACAGGGCGGCGAACAGCGGATCGACGGCCCCGCCGTCCTGATCGCGCCCGACGTCTTGCATCGCTACCACTCCTCGGGGCGAAACACGCTTCTCTTTCTCGAGCCCGAAAGCCGGCTGGGCCGCGCCGCCCTGGGCGAGCTTGCGGGACAGGACGCGATCCCGCTCGCGCCGGCCCGCCTTGGCTCCGCCGCCCGCGATCTCGCGCCCATCTGGGATGGCCCCCGCCCCGACGACACGGCGCTGGCCACCTTGGGACGCGACCTCGCCGCCCGGCTATGGCGTGGGGCGGGCACAGCGCCCGGGGCCGACCCGCGCCTGGCCCGCGTTCTCGACCACGTGGGACAGGGCGGGGCAGAGCCCGACCTCGCCACGGCCGCAGGGATCGCCTGCCTCTCGGAAAGCCGCTTCAGCCACCTCTTCGTCGACCAGATTGGCCTGCCGTTCCGCACCTGGCTGCTTTGGCGTCGCCTGATCCGCGCCGTTGAAGGGATCGCCGCCGGGTCCAGCCTGACGGAAGCCGCCCATGCCGCGGGCTTCGCCGATTCCGCCCATTTCAGCCGCACCTTCCTGCGGATGTTCGGCGTTCCGGCCTCGCTGCTGGAATTGCTCTGACAGCAGTTGAGAACCTCTCGGCGCAGGTGAAAAGTCAGCGGATTCATTCAAGCGCGGGGGTCGCCCGCACCTGTAGGTAACGCGCGTCACACCGACACAAACCCACAGGAGACCGACATGACCGATCACACCAAGACCACCGACACCACTTGCGGCTGCGCCACCGGCGGCACCTGCACCTGCCGCCCCGGCGCATGCACCTGCGGCGACAACTGCCGCTGCAAGGACAAGGTCCGCCCGACCACACCCGGCAACCCGTAAGCGCATTGCCTGTCCCACAGGGCCGGGGGCGGCAACCGCCGCGCACCGGCCCTGTCGGGGCTGTCAGACGCTGCCCGACTGGCTGCGCCCCCGATCGTGCAGCTCCGTCCGCCACCCCACCCACAGGCTTGCCAGAATACATGCCGTGAAGACGTACAGCCCCCAGGCCGTCTCGACCCGCCCCACGCCCACGCCCTTGGCCAGCACGATGTAAAGGGCAATCAGGAACACATCCGCCATCGCCAGCCGCCCCAGCACCGCCAGCGCGGGCAAAAGGCGCGGCGAGGCCAGCTTCGCGTGGATCAGCGCCAGCCCGATCGTCTTGGCGTAGGGCGCGAAGAGCGCAAGGAAACTGACCAAGAGCGCAAGCGCGGCATCCTTCTCCCACAGCGCCTGCAGCCCGGTGACGACCGAAATCGAATCCAGATCAAAGAACGGAAGCAGCCCGGCCTTCAGCAGCGGGGCGAACCACGACAGCGGAAAGGCCACCAGCAGGCACAAGTTCAGCGCACGCACCATGCCCCGCGTCCTACCCCGGAATGCGCGCCCGGGATAGCCCCGCCGGGGGCGTCACAGCGCGGGCCGCCGCCTGCGCCGCAAAAGCGTTGTCAGCACGACCCACGCCCAGAAGCAGATCCACGACACCGACAGCCCGATCAGGCTCAGCGCCGACAGCCGCAGCGATCCGCCGGGAAGCCCGCCCAGCGTCGGCAGCACCACGAGCAGGTTGAACAGAAAGGCCACAGCCGCCACCGCGGCCCCGTAGGCATAGCCACCCGAGTTCCGCCCGAAGTAGCGCAACCGAAGGCGCCGCCGCACGCAGACCGTCAGCACAAGCAACGGCGGACCGCAGTAAAGGACTGCAATCACCCCCATGGCCGGCATCACGATTTCTGGCGAAGCCATTCGCGAAGCTCCCGCGTCCGCCTTGCGCCCCCGATGGGCAAGCGTCGGTCAGTGCCGCCTGTCTGTCAAATCACGTCGGCGGAATTCCGCCCCTTTCTGCCCGAAACTCCTCAACGCAGCGTTGCGATCGGCCCGTCGCTGCGACCGTTGATGAATTGTTGGACATAAGGGTCCGCCGCCGCATCCATTTCCGCAACCGGCCCGACCCACCGGATGACCCCCCCGTGCAGCATCGCCACCCGGTCGGCGATACGCCGGACCGACGTCATGTCATGCGTGATCGTCACCGCCGTCGCCCCCATCTCGGTCACGATCTCGCGGATCAGGTCGTTGATGACGCCGGACATGATCGGGTCAAGGCCGGTGGTCGGTTCGTCGAAAAAGATGATCTCGGGCTCCGCCGCGATGGCCCGGGCCAGGCTGACGCGCTTCTGCATGCCGCCCGACAACTCGGCCGGGTAAAGGTCTGCCACTTGCGGCCCCAGACCCACGCGGGCCAGCTTCGCCTCGGCCACCGCCCGCGCCTCGGCCTTGGGGCGCTTCTGCGCCCCCCGCAGCAGGCGGAAGGCGACGTTCTGCCAGACGGGCAGCGAATCAAACAGCGCACCGCCCTGGAACAGCATCCCGAACCGCGCCAGGAACGCCTCGCGCCCGCCCTCATCCGCCGGGCGGCCATCGACCGTGATCGTCCCCCGCTCGGGCCGGACGAGGCCGAGGATGCACTTCAGAAGCACCGACTTCCCGGTGCCCGACCCGCCGATGACGACCATGCTTTCGCCCTTGGCGACGTCGAGCGTGACGCCCTGCAACACGCGGTTCGCCCCGAAAGCCTTGTGCACGTCGGAAAGCGCAATCATGCCGAGAAGAACACCTCGGTCAGCAGGTAGTTCGCCGCCAGGATCAGGACCGACGCCGACACCACGGCGGCCTTCGTCGCCCGCCCCACGCCCTGCGCCCCGCGCCCAGAGTTCATCCCGTGATAGCACCCCATCAGCGCGACAAGGAACCCGAACGCCGCCCCCTTCACCAGCCCCGACCCCACGTCCCAGGCCTGCAGAAAGTCGGCGGTGTTCTTCAGGTAGACCGCCCCGTTGAACCCGAGGCGGTTCACGCCCACCAGGTAACCCCCCAGAATCCCGATCGAATCCCCGACCGCCACCAGCACCGGCACGGCCAGGGTGGCGGCCAGCACGCGCGGCACGGCGAGGTACTTCATCGGGTTGGTCGAAAGCGTCACCAGCGCGTCGATCTGCTCGGTCACCTTCATCGTGCCCAGCTCCGCCGCGATGGACGATGCCACCCGCGCCGCTACCATCAGCCCGCCCAAGACCGGCCCTAACTCCCGCGCCATCCCGATGGCGACGATCGACGGCACGACCGATTCCGCATTGAACCGCGCGCCCCCGGCGTAAATCTGCAGGGCGAGCGCCCCCCCGGTGAACAGCGCGGTCAGCCCGACGACCGGCAGGCTGAACCAGCCCACCTGCATCAGCGCAGCCCCGAATTCCCGCGGGTAGAAGGGCGGGCGGACCAGATGCGACACGACCTCGCCCGCGAACAGCGCCACGCGACCCACCGAGGCCAGCGCCGACAGCACCATCCGCCCCAGGGCGGCCAGCGGCGCGGTCACGGGGGCCAGCGTGGTCATGGCCCCACCTCGGCCCCGGCCATCGCGGGAACCGCGCTGCCGGCGCGTCCCGGTGCCTCCGCGTAGGCCCTGGCGTATCGCCGCCCCAACTGCGTCAGCAGCTCATACCCGATCGTCCCCGCTGCTGCCGCGAGCTGGTCCACTGTCTGGTGCGGCCCGATGACGTCCAACGCCTCGGGCACCTCGGCCAGGTCCGTCACGTCCACCGTGATCAGGTCCATCGATACCCGCCCCACCGCCGGGCAAGCCACGTCCCCCGCCCAAAGACGCAGCCGCCCCGCCAGCACCCGGTGCAACCCGTCCGCATAACCCGCCGCCACCGTCGCGATCACCGACGGGCGTTCCGCCCGCCACGAACACCCATACCCCACCGTCTCGCCCACGGCGACGGGGCGCGTCTGGATCACCGGCAGCGACAGCCGCACGGCAGGGCGACCCGCCCCATAGGGCTCTGCCCCGTAAAGCCCGATGCCGGGCCGCGTCAGGTCAAAGTGATACGCGCGACCCAGCAATATCCCCCCCGTCGCCGCCAGCGACCGGGGCACACCCGCCCCGTCCGTCATCCGGTGGAACAATGCCAGCTGCGCGGCATTCGCCGGGTGCCCCGGCTCGTCCGCGCAGGCCAGATGGCTCATCAGCAGGCTGGGCCCCGCCGCCAGCATCTCGGCCGCCCCCGCCTCCCAATCCTCAGGCTCAATCCCCAGCCGGTTCAGCCCGGTGTCCAGATGCAGCGCAAAGTCCTCGCCGGGCAGGGCGGCACGGTGGCGCGCGAACTGCGCGGGGGAATTCAGCACGGGCACCAACCCCGCCCCGGCCAGCAGACCCGCATCCCCCGCCATATGCCCCGCCATCACGAAGACCCGCGCGTCCGGCCCCACGGCGGCCCGCACCGCCGCGCCCTCTTCCGCCACCGCGACAAAGAACTCCCGCGCCCCTTCGCGCGCCAGCCGCGCCGCGACCGGCCCCGCGCCCGTGCCATAGCCGTCGGCCTTCACCACCGCCCCCGTGGCGCAGCCCGGCCCCGCCATCACGGCCAGCGCCCGCCAGTTGGCGGCCACCGCGTCAAGGTCGATGGTCAGAAGACCCGTGCTCATGCCAGTCCCTCGGTCATGTGGGTCTTTTGACAGGCGATCCCGAGGGCGGCAAGGGCGGCGCTGTACTGCCCCCGCGATACCGCCGCCGCCCTCTCTTCCCCCCACTTTCTGTCTGAAAATATCCCGGAGGGGGCGGCGCGTCAGCGCCGTCGGGGGAGGCAGCGCCTCCCCCCGCCCGGCCTGCCCCTCGTGAACCGGCGGAACGCGCGCGCACCCGTTCCCGAACCCCCGCGCTTGACGCCGCACCCACCCTCTGCCATCCCCGAACCCATACGGGGACCCAGGCTATGAACCTTTTCAACGATATCCGCGCGCTCACCATCGACGCTCTGTCCGCCATGACGGCTGCGGGCGAACTGCCCCCCGGTCTCGACACCGCCGCCGTCGCGGTCGAACCGCCGCGCGACGCGGGCCACGGCGACATGGCGACGAACGCCGCGATGGTGCTGGCCAAGCCCGCCGGAATGCCCCCCCGCGCCATTGCCGAAGTCCTTGCCCGCCGCCTGGCCGCCGACCCCCGCATCGCCAAGGCCGAGGTCGCGGGGCCCGGGTTCCTGAACCTCCGCCTGACGCCCGCCACATGGCAGGGCATCATCCACGCCGCGCTCACGCAAGGCGTGGCCTTCGGCCGGTCCGACGCAGGGCAGGGCCGCCGCGTGATGGTGGAATTCGTCTCCGCCAACCCCACCGGCCCGATGCACGTCGGCCATACGCGCGGCGCGGTCTTCGGTGATGCGCTGGCGGCACTCCTCGCCTTCGCGGGCCATCAGGTGACGCGGGAATACTACATCAACGACGCAGGCGCGCAGGTCGATGTTCTGGCCCGCTCGGCCTATGAACGATACCGCGAGGCCAACGGCCTGTCGCCCGAGATCGCCGAGGGCCTCTATCCCGGCGACTACCTGATCCCGGTTGGCCAGGCGCTGAAGACCAAGTATGGCGATACCCTTCTCAACCGCCCCGAATCCGACTGGCTGGCCGATATCCGCGCCTTCGCCATCGACGCGATGATGGCGATGATCCGCGACGACCTGGCACTTCTGAACGTGCACATGGACGTCTTCACCTCCGAAAAGGCCATCGCCACTTCGGGCCAGGTGGAAAAAGCCATCGAAACCCTGCGCGGCATGGGCCTGATCTACGAAGGCACGCTGGAACCCCCGAAGGGCGAATTGCCCGACGACTGGGAACCCCGCCAGCAGACCCTGTTCCGCTCCACCGCGCATGGCGACGACGTGGACCGCCCGGTGCAGAAGTCGGACGGCAGCTGGACGTATTTCGCCCCCGACATCGCCTACCACTGGAACAAGGTTCAACGCGGCTTCGACTTGCTGATCGACGTGCTGGGGGCCGACCACGGCGGCTACGTCAAGCGCCTCAAGGCGGTCGTCGCCGCGCTGTCCGGCGGTCGCGTGCCCCTGGAGGTCAAGCTCATCCAGCTCGTCAAGCTCTTCAAGAACGGCGAGCCCTTCAAGATGTCCAAGCGCGCGGGCACCTTCGTGACGCTCCGTGACGTGGTGGAACAGGCGGGCGCGGACGTCACGCGGTTTGTCATGCTGACGCGCAAGAACGACGCGGCCTTGGACTTCGACTTTGCCAAGGTGCTGGAACAGTCGAAGGAAAACCCCGTCTTCTATGTGCAATACGCCCATGCCCGTGTCTGCTCGGTCATCCGCAAGGCCGGCGAGGCGGGCATTCCCGCTGACGACGCCGCGCTCGCCGCCGCCGACCTCACACACCTGAACCACGAGGCGGAACTGGCGCTGGCCCGCAAGATCGCCGAATGGCCCCGCACGGTCGAGATCGCGGCCAAAGGCGGCGAGCCGCACCGGATCGCCTTCTACCTCTATGAACTCGCCTCCGACCTCCACGGCTTGTGGAACCGGGGGAACGAGGACACCTCCCTTCGCTTCCTGCACGAGGGCGACATCCCGCTCAGCCAGTCGAAAATCGCCCTTGCGCGTGCCACGGCGGTTGTCATTTCCACGGGCCTTGGTATCCTCGGCGTCACGCCGGTCCAGGAAATGCGCTGACCTTACAAGGCGCGGCCGGGCGGCGGGGCGAGCGGTACGGGCGGCGGATTTCACCTCCGCCCATCAGGCGAGGCGGCGGCGATGGCGGAAATCGACTATCGGGACATTCCTGCGCCGGGCATGGGCGTGGGCGCGGGCATGATGCGCGCGATGCGCCGCGCCGAGCCCGCCCCATCAGCTCCGCCGCGCGGGGCCGCGCTGCGACTGGTCGGGGCAGCCCCCGATCCGGCCGACCACGGGGTCCCCGGCTCTGCACCCGACCTCTCCCACGACACCGCCCCCCGGCCTGTCCGGGAAACGGTGCGCACCCTGTTCCGCAGCACACGCAATGCGCGCTTGGCGGCAGATCCGTACCCTGCCGCGGGTGCCGCCTGGTCAGAGACCGGGGCCCCGGACACCGCCTCCGCAATCGCGGCTCAGCCGCGCGGCGAACGGATGCAGCGCCTTGTCAACGGCACGGGGGCGTTGGTCTCGCTGCTTCTGGTCGCGGGTCTTGGCTACTGGGGCTACCGCCTGGCGGTCCGCGATGTCACAGGCATCCCGGTCATCCGCGCGCTGGAAGGCCCGGCCCGCGTCGCCCCCGAAGACCCGGGCGGCGAGCTTGCCCGCCACCAGGGCCTGTCGGTCAACGACGTCACCGCCGATGGCACCGCCGCCCCCGCGCCCGACCGCCTGATGCTGGCCCCGAAGCCCGAAGGCCTGTCGGACGAGGACCTTGCCATGTCGGCGATGGCCGAGGGTGCGGGTGCGGCCGGGGCGGCCCTGTCGATCGAACCCGCCGCGACGCCGACCGAACCCCTGACCGGCCAGCCGCTTGGCCCCGATGGTGTCCTAGACGATCCGGCGCTCGCCCCCGTGACCGCCGACAGCCTTGCGCCCGCACGTCCCGAGATGCGCCCGCTTCCACGCCCCGGCGCACGCTCTGCTGCGCTCGCACCGGCCGCTGACACGACGGCGGCCGAGGATGCCGACGTCGCCGCAGCCCTTGCCGCGGCCGAGGCGTCGATCACCCCGCAGACCACCGAAGAGATCGACGCGGCCACGCTGCCCCCCGGCACGCGGCTCGTGCAGATCGACACCTACGACAGCGTCGATGCCGCCCGCGCGGGCTGGGACGCCATCGCCGAGGCCTATCCTGACGTGATGACCGGCAAGCGCCGCGTCATCGAGGCGGCAGGCGACAGCGGCACATCCTTCTTCCGCCTGCGCGCCGAAGGCTTCGCCGATGTCGAGGATGCGCGGCGGTTCTGTTCGGTGCTGAAGCCGCGCGTGCCGACCTGTGTGCCCGCGCTGGTGAAATAGGGCGCGCCGCGTGAGGGCACCCCCAGAGCCAGCATCGCCGGGAATGGCTGCCGCGATCTTCGGCTGCCTTGGCATCGCCCTGTCGGCCGACGAGGCCGCGTTCTTCCGCGAGGCCGATCCGCTGGGGTTCATCCTCTTCGCGCGGAACGTGCAGGACCCGGCGCAAGTCCTTGCGCTCACGTCGCAACTCCGCGATGCCGTGGGGCGCGATGCGCCCGTGCTGGTCGATCAGGAAGGCGGCCGGGTGCAGCGCCTGCGCGCGCCGCACTGGCGCGAATGGGTGCCGCCGCTTGAGCAGTCCGACCGAACGCTGCACGGGCCGCTGGAGCGCGGCTTCTGGCTGCGCGGGCGGATCATCGCCTCCGAACTGCGCGCTGTGGGGATCGACACCTGCTGCTCGCCCTCGGGCGACATCGCACACCCGACAACCCACCCCTTCCTGCGCAACCGCTGCCTTGGCCATGACCGCGAAACCGTCCTCCGCGCCGCCCGCGCGCTGTCGGACGGGCTGATCGCGGGGGGCGTCATTCCGGTGATGAAGCACATTCCCGGCCACGGCCGCGCCACCGTGGACAGCCATCTCGAACCCCCACGCGTCACCGCCGAGGCCGAAGACCTGCACGACACCGATTTCGCCGTGTTCGCAGGCCTTGCCGACCTTCCCGTGGGCATGACCGGCCACATTGTCTTTGATGCACTCGACCCCGACCACCCCGCCACCGCCTCGCCCGCCTGCATCGCCGCGATTCGCGACGAGATCGGCTTCGACGGCCTTCTCTTGACCGACGATCTGTCCATGCAGGCCTTGGGCGGCACCCATGCCACCCGCGCCGCGTCCTCGATTGCGGCGGGATGCGACGTGGCGCTTCACTGCAACGGCAACCGGACCGAGATGGAGCAGGTGCTCGCGGGCGCGGGCCGCCTGTCGGCGCAAGCCGCCGCTCGGGCCGACTTTGCCCTCACGTTCCGGGGGTCCTCCGACCTGTCGGACATCGCCGCGCTCGATGCCGAATACGCGGAACTGATGGCGGGCAGGGCCGATGGCTGACCCCATCCCCTTCGCCGAAGACGCCCCCACAGACCCCGCTGACCGTCTGGCGGCCGAGGCGCTGATGGTGGACGTGGATGGCTACGAAGGCCCGCTCGACCTGCTTCTGACGCTCGCCCGCACGCAAAAGGTGGACCTGCGCCGCATTTCCGTGCTGGCGCTGGCCGAGCAATACCTGCGCTTCGTCGAAACCGCGCGCACCCTCCGCATCGAGCTTGCCGCCGACTACCTCGTCATGGCCGCCTGGCTCGCCTTCCTGAAGTCGCGCCTTCTGCTGCCGCCTGACCCCGCCGACGAAGGCCCCTCGGGCGAGGACCTCGCCGCGCACCTTGCCTTCCAGCTGGAACGCCTGCAGGCCATGCGCGACGCCGCCGCCCGCCTGATGGCGCGCGACCGGCTGGGCCGCGACATCTTCGTGCGTGGGCAGATCGAAACCGTCGCCACCAACCGCAGCATCCGCTGGACCGCAAGCCTTCTGGACCTGATGCAGGCCTATGCCCGCATCAAGACCAAGGACGAATTCCGCCCCTGGGCCTTCGACCGCCACTCCGTCTTCACGATGGAACAGGCGCTCGACCGGATGCGGGGACTGATCGGCTATGCGGGCGACTGGGTGGACCTGATGTCCTGGCTGCCTGACGGCTGGTCGTCCGACCCCGGCCGCCGCCGCTCTGCCACCGCCGCGACCTTCGCCGCATCGCTGGAACTCGCGCGCGAGGGGCGGATCGAACTGCGCCAGTCGGGCACCTTCGCCCCCATCACCCTGCGCCGGCGCGACCGATGACGGACGAACCGGTCGAGCCGCCCCTCTTCGCCCCGCCGTCTCCGGCGGAACAGGAGCGCATGGTCGAGGCGATCCTGTTCGCCTCCGCCGAACCCGTGACCGTCGCTGAACTGAGCCAAAGGATGCCCCACGGCAGCGACCCCGCCGAAGCCCTGCGCGCCCTGCGCGACCGCTACGAGGGCCGCGGCGTCCGGGTGACGCGGGTGGGCGACGCCTGGGCCTTCCGCACCGCGCCCGACCTCGGCTTCCTGATGCACAAGGAAGTCACCGAAACCCGCAAACTCTCCCGCGCGGCCATCGAGACACTGGCCATCGTCGCCTACCACCAGCCCGTCACCCGCGCCGAGATCGAGGAAATCCGCGGCGTCGCCGTCAGCCGGGGCACGGTGGACCAGTTGCTTGAACTCGACTGGATCCGCCTTGGCCGCCGCCGCATGACGCCGGGCCGCCCCGTGACCTTCGTGGTGACGGAACACTTCCTTGACCATTTCGGCCTTGAATCCGCGCAGGACCTGCCGGGCATCAAGGAACTGCGCGCGGCTGGCCTGCTCGACAACCGCGCAGGTCCGGGGGAAAGCCTGCTGCCCCCCACGCCGGATGATGATCCCGACGACGACCCGACCGGGCAGGGGGACGACACCGATCAGGCCGAGATGTTCGACGACAGCGCCCGCTGAGGGCGCGAAGATGGCGACGGGATCAACAAAGGGGACGCGCGATGAACCTTGACCGCCTGATCCAGATGGTGCTGCGCATCGTGATCGCGCGCGGCGTCGGGCTGGTGATGAACCGCGCCTTCGGCTGGTTCGACCGCCGGAACAGGGCCGCCACAGCGCGCCAAGCCGGACCAGATGGGGTCGCCGCACCCGACGCGCCCCGTCCCAAGGACGCAGCCCCGGTTCCCGGCCCCGACGCCAAGCGTCTGCGTCAGCAAATGCGCATGATCAGCCGCATCGGGCGGATGCGCTGACCCATAGGCCACCGCCCGTCGCTATTCGGTCTGATAGTCCTCGGTCGGCGAGTCGGGGTCGGACACGCGAATCCACCGCGCCCCCAGCCAGCACCCCGCGAGGATAGAGATCAGCGCGACCGGCGCCGTCCAGGCCAGCGCCGACATCGCCGTGATGCCCTGCCCGATCATGTCGCCCCCCGCCAGGGCCGCGCCCAGTCCCATCAGGGCCGCGCCCGCGACGATCCGGCCCAAGGACAACGGCTCGTCCAGGTCCGACGCCCGGAAGAACCCCCGGAACACCGCGCCCAGAAGCGCGCCCAGGAATGCCCCCGCCGCCAGTCCGGCCGAAAACGTCAGCCCTTCCTGCGGTGCCGTCATCAGCGCCAGCAGGCCCTGGCCCAGCGCGACCGCGAAGGAGGGCCCGTCCACCGGCACCCGGCCCACGGTGGATTGGTGCACCCAGGTCGTGCCCGCAAAGCAGATGGCGACCGCCACCCCGACCGCCACCCCCCACAGAAGCCGCCCGGGCGACCGCCGCAGCGGCATGTAAGACAGCGCGGCCGCGATCATCAGCGCGGCGATGATGAAGGCGAAGAAGGTCTGCGATAGCCCGACCTGCGCCGAAAGGTATTGCGTGATCCCGGTGGGCGCCACCATCGGCGTCGCCTCGACGGCCAGCGTCTTCAGCCGCGCCAGCGGCCCGGCCGTTGCCGCCATCGCCGTGATCCCCAGCACGGCCGCGATCACCAGTGCGCGCAGGTCGCCCGCGCCCGCCCGGACCAGGGCCTCGAACCCGCAGCTTCCCGCCAGCGCCATGCCATAGCCGAACATCAGCCCGCCCAGCACGACAGCCACCGGATACCATCCCTGCGCATGATAGGGTGTGGCCGCGATGATGACATAGCCGAAGGCGTCCAGCGCAAAGGTCACGGCGATCGCCACGCCGATCACGATGCCCCACAGCCGCACCCGCCGCTGGTCGCCCAGCTCCACCGCCGCACGCAGCGCGCTCATCGTGCCAAAACCGCCAAAGCGGGCGGCCAGGCCAAGGATCAGGCCCGCGGCCATTCCGATCAGGCCCGCGATCACTCCGACCGGCATCGCATCCATCACGCGCGCATCCCTATCTGCCGCACAAACCCTCGCAACCCGCCCGCCGAACCCGTCCCGGCGCGCGTCCCGGGCGGGCATCGCCTCCCGCGCAAGCCACCGTCAGACCGCAGGGCTTTTCCCGCTCTGGGTGCAAGGTATACGCACCGAAACTCTACGCGGCGAGTCCGCGCCCGCATGCGACACGGCCGTGCGTGGCCGGGTCGGCACAGGCCCGCCGGTGCGGTGCGGCATCGGAATGAAGGGATCGCGTCAGGCGTCGTCATGGCCCGTGTCGATCAGCCAGCCGCCGGGGCCGGCCACGCTGTCGGGCAGCGCCAGCACCATGACCTCGCGGATGATGAGGCACACAAGAACGCTGCCGACAATTTCGTCGAACGAGATCTGGGAAAGCACCGATACCATCACTGTCCTCACGGGTCCGCGTTTTCGGCCGTCATTCCGGCCCTTGGTGTCAACCTGCCCGCCGAACCCGGCACGATTGTGGTCGGGCGGCGGAAAAGCGGGGGAATTCGTGCGGCGGACCCGGACGCATCTTGACCGCGCCGGTGCCGGGGTTACGGATTTGGCCCAGCCCGAACCAGCCACCAGAGCCCGACCTCAGACCCGCCCCGCCGCCTGACCGGAGACCGGCCATGATCTACGCCTACATGCTGACCGGCGGCCGCCTGACACCCCTTCCCGACGGGCTTCCGCTCGAACAGGCGATCTGGATCGACCTTCTGGTGCCGCAGCCCGAACAGGTCCTTCGCGTCGAAAAGCTGGGCGTCCAGATCCCGACACTCGCCGACATGGAAGAGATCGAGATCTCGAACCGCCTCTACCACGAAGGCGGCTTCGACGTGATGACCGTGGTGCTGCCCGGCCAGTCGATCCACAAGGTCCAGATGACCGGTCCTGTCACCTTCATCCTGTCGCACGACCGCCTTGTCACCGTCCGCCACCACGCGCCGCGCCCCTTCGAGACCTTCCCCGACCGGGCCGACAAGTCGGTCGCGGGCTGCGCCACGGCCGAACGGGTGTTCCTCGGCCTGTTCGAGGAAATCGTCGGCCGCCTCGCCGACCTTCTGGAAGGTGCGGGGCGCACGCTCGACACCGTGGCGCGGTCGGTCTTTTCGGGCGGCGCGGCGGGACGGCCCGACATGCTGCAAAAGGCGCTCGAGGATATCGGCCGCGAAGGCGAGGTGCTGGGCCGGGTCCGCCTGGGCCTGTTGACGCTTGAACGCGCGATCACCTTCTTCGGCCAGGGCAGCGAAAGCCGCCCGCGCGAAAACGGCTCGCTGAAAGGCCCCGTCAAGGCGCTCCAGCGCGACCTGCAGGCGCTCGAGGTACATGCCGACTTTCTGTCCGCCCGCGTCGCGCATGTGACCGACACCACGCTCGGCATGGTGAACCTTGCCCAGAACACCACCGTCCGCATCCTGTCGGTGGTGGCCACGCTCGTTCTGCCGCCGACGCTGATCGGCACGGTCTATGGCATGAACTTTCACGACATGCCGGAACTCGATTGGGCCTGGGGCTACCCGATGGCGCTGGGTCTGATGGTGCTGTCGGCGCTGGCCACCTACCTGTTCCTCAAGTGGAAGAACTGGCTCTGACCCTTGCGCGCATCGGCACGCCCGCTGTCACCGGACTGTCACCTGCCCGTGACGCGCATCTGCGACACGCGGGTCAAGCCGGGCGTCGCGCCGGGGCGCGACGGCCTGCGCGCCGCAGGTGCCAATCGCGGCGACAGACACACGACCTGAACGGAGCGCACAATGACCGACGCCTTCACCGCCCCCGGCCGCTTCTGGCGCGGCAACCTGCACACCCATTCCACCCGGTCGGACGGTGTACTCTCACCCGAGGAAGTCTGCCGCCGCTACCGCGACGAGGGCTACGACTTCCTCGCCCTGACCGACCACTTCATCGGGGCCTACGGCTTTCCCATCGTCGATACCAAACCCTTCCGCACCAACCGCTTCACCACCATCCTCGGGGCCGAGCTTCACTCGGGGCCGATGCAGAACGGCGAGCTTTGGCACATCCTGGCCGTCGGCCTTCCGGCGGATTTCGCCCCGGGCGACGCCAAGGACTTCCACGTCCATGACGGGATGGAAACGGGGCCGCAAATCGCCGCCCGTGCCCGCGCTGCCGGGGCCTATGTCGCCGTCGCCCACCCGCAATGGTCGGGCCTGACGCTCGCCGACGCCCGCACCATCGAGGCCGCCCACGCCGTCGAGATCTACAACCACGGCTGCTGGGCGGGCTGCGACCGGGCGGACGGCTTTGCCATCAACGACCTCTTGCTGACCGAGGGGCGCAAGCTCACGATCTGCGCCACCGACGACGCGCATTTCTACGAACCCGACCACTTCGGCGGCTGGGTCATGGTGAAGGCCGAGGAAAATGACCCCGACGCGCTGCTGGCCGCGCTGAAGGCGGGGCATTCCTATTCGTCGCAGGGCCCGCAGATCCACCGCATCGAGGTCACCGACACCGCGGTCGAGGTCGAATGCTCCGCCGCCGCCTCGGTGATCGTGCAGGGCCGGGGGACCGGGGCCAAGGGCGTCCACGGCCAGTCCATGACCCGCGCCACCGTGGCGCTCGACCGCCTGCGCGATTCGCCCTGGGTCCGCGTCACGGTCGTGGACCGCGCGGGCAAGCGCGCCTGGTCGAACCCCTACTGGCGCTGAGGCGCTCCACCCATGCTCCAGCCACCCTCTCCCCTCGGGGGAGAGGGCAGGGTGAGGGGGCCCCTCTGGGTCCGGTGCCCCATTTCCGGCCAGCTCCACCGTGCCACTCGTCGCCACCCTCTCCCCTCGGGGGAGAGGGCAGGGTGAGGGGGCATCCGGGCATACCCTCGACCATGACGATCCTCCCCTACATCCCCAACGGTTAACCCCCCGCCCGCCAGCCCCGCGTATGGCAGGATGCCATACACATGCCATACGCGTGCCATACGTTCCTTACCTTGGTGTTCAGACCTGTGAAGGCAGCGTCCGCAGGAAGTTGCAGGCCGTTCCACCTGCGACAGCCCGATCCCGCCCGCACCGCCCTCCGTCGCAAACCGCCCCCCGATCGGCGTTTACCGTCTTGACCCGCGCCCGGCGCGGGTCCACACCTGATCCCGCCACGGTTTCGGCGGCCCACACCGCCGGATGAAAAGGGAACCCGGTCCGCTGCGACGCGCGCGGCAAATCCGGGGCTGCCCCCGCAACTGTAGGCGGCGAGCGACGGCTGACTGCGCCACTGGGGGCCACCCCCGGGAAGGCCGGCCGAAGCCATGACCCGCAAGCCAGGAGACCTGCCGAGGCGTTCACCTTTCCCACACGCGGGGCGCGTGGCGGGAGGCGGTATTCCGCAGTGGTGACAATGGCACCGTCTGCGGAAAGCCTGTGCTTTCCAAGGGCTTGACGTAACAAGGCTCTGGCTGTCGGCCTGGGCCGCCCAAGGACTTGAAGGCATGAAGACCCGACTTTCCCTGATCCTCGCCACCGCGCTTGTCGCACCCGCCACCGCGCAGGATTTCGACCTCGGCACCATCGTCGTCACCCCGAACAAGACCGGCACCGAGGCCGCCCGCACCGGCACCTCGGTCAGCGTCGTCACGGCCAAGGACATCGCCGCCACCGGCCAGCCTTCCGTGGCGCAGGCGCTGGCGAATCTGCCGGGCCTCAGCGTCACGTCCGAAGGGCCCTTGGGCAACGCCGCGTCCCTGCGCATCCGGGGCGCGGACGGGCGCTATCTGGCTGTTTACATTGACGGAATCCGCGTCAGCGACCCGTCCTCCACGGAAACGAAGTTCGACTTCGGCTCGCTCCTCACCTCGGATGTCGGCCGGGTCGAGGTCCTGCGCGGCTCGCAATCCGCGCTCTACGGCGGGTCCGCCGTGGGCGGCGTCATCAACATCACCACTGCCGCCGCCATCGAGGACGGCACGCACCAGACCGCCACCATCGAGGGCGGCAGCTACGGCACGACGGCGCTTAGCTATGGCCTGACGCAGAAGACCGGCCCGCTGGAACTCAACCTTGGTCTAACCCGCCGGAAAACCGAAGGATTTTCCGCCGCTGCCGTCGGCACTGAAAAGGACGGGGGGCAGGCCACGCGGCTGTCGTTCGGCGCGCGCTACTCGGTCAGCGATGCTTTAACTCTTGGCGCTAACATCTTCACCCAGCGGACGAAATTCGACTACGACGGGTTCGACGCAACCTTCACCTTCGGCGATGCCAACAACACCCAGACCCGCCGCGAAACCGGGGCGCGGGTCTTCGCCGAATGGCAGACGGGCGCAACGCGGCATGTCTTTGATGTCACCCACTATGACATCACCCGCGACGCCGACGAAAGCGGCACGCAAAGCCGCTTCGGGGGCGAACGGCTGGCCTTCAGCTGGCAGGCCACGACCGAACTGTCGGACGCGCTGAAGCTCGTCTATGGCCTTGATACGATGGAAGAAACCGCCACTTACGCGAATCTTCCCTCGGGCCGCGCGAAAACCCGCATCTCGGGCGCCTTCGTCCAAGGCCTCTGGGCCGCGACGCCGGACCTCGACCTGTCGGCCAGCCTGCGCGCCGACCGCAATTCCGACTTCGGCACCCACACCACCGGCCGCGTCACCGCCGCCTGGCACGCGACCGACCGCCTGACCCTGCGCGCCTCAGCCGCCACAGGGTTCCGCGCGCCGTCGCTGGACGAACGCTTCGGCGACTATACGGTCTGCTGCAACTTCGTCGGCAACCCGAACCTGCAACCCGAAGACAGCACCAGCTACGAGATTGGATTCGATCAGAATTTCGCGGGCGGCGGCACCCTGTCGGCGACGCTCTTCCGGCTGAACATCGACAACCTGATCGCCTCGAACGCGACCTTCACCTCGCTGGAAAACGTCCCCGGCCAGTCCACCCGCGAAGGGCTGGAACTGGGCGCGACCCTGCCGCTCTCCGACCGGCTGACCCTGACCGGCGCCTACACCTACACCGCCGCGCGCCGCCCCGACGGCACCCGCCTGACCCGCGTGCCGCGGCACGAACTTTCGCTGACGGCAGAAGGCGCCGTGACCGACCGGCTGAAGGCCTCGGTCAGCGTGAAGTATGCGGCCGACCGGATCGACAATGATGTCAACACCTTCGCCCGTGTGCAGATGCCGGACTACACGGTCGTCAACGCGCAACTGACCTACGCGCTGACCGATAGTGCGGACCTGATCGTCCGGGGCGAGAACCTGTTGGATGAGGACTATCAGCTGGTCAACGGCTACGCCACGGCGGGACGGTCGGTCTATGTGGGACTTAGTGCGTCGTTTTAGGCCCGTGCGGGCGGTTGCGGGGGCGCTTCTGGCGGCCCTGCTTCCGCTTGCGCCCGCTGGGGCCGCGCCGGCCCGCGTCGTGTCGATGAACCTCTGCACCGACCAGCTTGCCATGCTGATCGCCGCGCCCGGGCAGCTTCTGTCCGTCAGCTACCTCGCCGCCGACCCGCGCCTGTCGCCGATGGCGGCGCAGGCGGCGGAGTACCGCACCAACCGCGGGCAGGCGGAAGACCTGTTCCTGATGCGCCCGGACCTCGTGCTCGCCGACGAATGGTCCGACCCCGCCGCCATCGCCATGCTGCGCCGCCTGGGCGTGCGGATCGAGCAGTTCCCGCCCGGCCAGTCGATCCCGGAAATCCGGGGCAACATCACCCGGATGGGTGAGTTGTTGGGCCAACCTGACCGCGCGGCCAAGCTGCTGGCCGACTTCGACGCCGCGATGGCCGCGATCCCGCCCGCCCCCGCCACCCGCCCCCGCGCCGCGATCTATGGCGCGAACGGCTGGACGGACGGGCCAGAGTCGCTGTCGGGCCAGATCCTTGACGCCGCAGGCTATGCGAATGTGGCGGGCGAACTTGGATACGGCTTCGGCGGCACCCTGCCGTTGGAAACCCTGGTGATGGCCGCCCCCGACCTGGTCGTCACCGCCGCCCGCGAACCGGGCGCGGCGCGTGCGGAAGAGCCGCTCAGCCACCCCGCGCTGCGCCCCTATCAGGACGCGACCGCCCTGACCGACGCCACCTGGGTCTGCGCCGGTCCCTTCACGCCTGCCGCGATCCGCGCGCTGGCCCTGCACCGGCTGGAGGCCGCAGGGCAGGGCAGGGCGGACGCGCCTGCGGGGGAAGCGCCATGAGGCAGGGGCCCCTCCTCGCTGGTCTTTCCGCATTGGTCGCGGCCCTGTTCCTCGCGTCGCTGACCGTCGGCCCCGCCGGGATCGGCCCCGTCGCCGCGATCCGCGCGCTCCTCACCGGCGAAGGCGGCGCCACCGCCCTTGTGATGCGCGAAATCCGCCTGCCGCGTGCGATCCTCGGCCTGCTGATCGGCGCGGGGCTGGGCCTCTCGGGTGCGGCGATGCAGGGCGTGCTGCGCAACCCCCTGGCCGAACCGGGGCTGATCGGCGTGTCCTCCGCCGCGTCGCTGGGGGCGGTGGTGGCGATCCACACCGGGCTCTATGCCTTCTGGTCCCTGTCCCTGCCGCTTGCCGCGCTCGCCGGGGCGGCGGCAGGGGTCGCGCTGATCCTGATGCTGGCGGGCCCCGGCGGGCGCACGGTCACGCTGATCCTTGCCGGGGTGGCCGTCTCGGCGCTGGCCGCAGCGCTCACGTCGCTCGTGCTCAACTTCTCGCCCAACCCCTATGCGGCGGCCGAAATCGTGTTCTGGATGATGGGATCGCTCGCCGACCGGTCGATGGCACATGTCTGGCTGGCCACGCCCTTCCTGATCGCCGGCATGGCCGCGCTGCTGACGATGGGCCGCGCACTGGATGCCCTGACGCTGGGCGAGGATGCGGCGGCGTCGATGGGCTTCGCCCTGACCCGCGCGCGGCTGACGTTGGTCGCGGGAACCGCGGCCGTGGTGGGCGCGGCGACGGCGGTGGCGGGGGCGGTGGGGTTCGTGGGCCTTGTCGTGCCGCACATCCTGCGCCGCGCGACTGGCGGCGTGCCCTCGCGCCTGCTGCCCGCCTCGGCGCTTGGGGGCGCTGCGCTCCTGCTGGCCGCCGACGTCGCAACCCGCCTGATCGCCCCCGACCGCGACCTGAAGCTGGGCGTCCTGACCGCGCTGGTCGGGGCACCCTTCTTCCTCCACCTCATCCGCCGCACGGCGCGGGAGGGGGCATGACCACACCCCTCCTCACCCTCGACCGCCTCACCGTCCGCCGCGCGTCCTGCCCGGTGGTGGATGGCGTCACCCTGACCGTCGCCCCCGGCGAATGCGTGGGCCTGATCGGCCCCAACGGCGCGGGCAAGACCACGCTGATGCGCGGCGCGCTGGGCCTTCTGCCCGCCGCCTCGGGCACCTCGTCCCTTGTGGCCCTTCCCCCCGCGCAACGCGCCCTCGCCGCCGCCTGGATGCCACAGTCGCGCGAGATCGTCTGGCCGGTCACCGTCGCCGCGCTGGTGGCGCTGGGCCGCCTGCCGCACGGCCCCGCGAGCGAGGACCACCCCGCCGTCACCCGCGCGCTCGACCGCATGGGCCTGACCGCCTTCCGCAACCGCCGCGCGACCGAGCTGTCGGGGGGTGAACAGGCCCGCGTCCTGATCGCCCGGGCCTTGGCGCAGGACGCGCCCCTGCTGATGGCGGACGAACCCGTCGCGGGCCTCGACCCCGCCGCCCAGATCGGTGCCATGCGCGTCTTCCGGGCGCTGGCCGACGAGGGGCGCGGTGTCGTCGTGGCGCTGCACGACCTTGGCCTTGCCGCCCGCCACTGCACCCGCCTGATCGCCCTGTCGGGCGGCCGCGTCGTCGCCGACGGCCCCCCGCGCGACGTCCTGATGCCGGACACGCTGTCCCGCGTCTTCCATATCCGCGCGGCCTTTGCCGAAGGGCCGGACGGCGCGACCTTCCAGTCGCTCGACGTGGTGGAGGGCGCAGCATGACCCTGGCACGCGGCTACCCCGAACGCATCGTCTGCCTGACCGAGGAAACGGTCGAAACCCTCTACCTTCTGGGGCAAGAGGACCGCATCGTCGGCGTCACCGGCTACGCCGTCCGCCCGCCCCGCGTCCGCCGTGACAAGCCGCGCGTGGGCGCGTTCACATCGGCGGACGTGGGCAAGATCGTGGCCCTTAACCCGGACCTTGTCCTCACCTTCTCGGACCTTCAGGCCGGCATCGCCGCCGACCTGATCCGCGACGGCATCGCCGTCCACGCCTTCAACCAGCGCGACGTGGCGGGCATTCTTGCGATGATCCGCACCCTTGGCGCGCTGACCGGCGTGCCCGACAGGGCCCGGGCGCTGGCCGCAGGCTACGCCGCCCGGATCGACGCCTTGCGTGCCACCCCCCGCTCCACGCGCCCCCGCGTCTGGATCGAGGAGTGGGACGATCCGCTCATCTCGGGCGTCGGCTGGTTCAGCGAACTGGTCGGGATCGCGGGTGGCGAGGACATCTTCACAAGTCTCGCCCGCGAACAGGGCGCCAAGGGCCGGATCGTGGACCCGGCCGATGTGGCCAAGGCCGCGCCCGATGTGATCCTCGCATCCTGGTGCGGCAAGAAGGTCGTCCCCGCGCGCATCGCCGCACGCCCCGGCTGGGCCGATATTCCGGCCGTGCGCACGGGCCGCATCCACGAAATCAAGTCGCCCCTCATCCTCGCCCCCGGCCCGGCGGCCCTGACCGACGGGCTGGATGCCATCGTCGCGGCCCTTTGGGGCCGGGCGGAGCAGGCGGTGGCGTGATGGCGGAGGTGGTCGTTTCCCATGTGATGACGGCGCGACGGGTCAGCTTGGACGTGGTGCCCACGCTCCTCGTGCATGCGCAACCGGGCGGAGCCGACCTTGCGGGCGCGCAGTGGCCCATCCTGCGGATGGAGGGGAGGACCAACGCGCCCCACCCGGACAGCCCTGCGCCTTCGGCTGCCGCGCACGGCGCAGGCGCGGCCCGCTCGCGGGGGAACCGGCTGTCGCCGCTCCACGTCGTCGCGATCCTCGTGTCGGGCGCGGCGCATGCAGGGGCCCTGGCGATTGTCCTCGGTGGCGGGCCTGCCGGTCCGGACGCGGGCCGCCCCGCCGACATCGCAGTGCCGCAGGCCGAGGTTACCCTGATCTCGCAGGCGTCCTTCGACGCGATGGTCGCGCCACAGCCCTTTGTTGACACGACCAGCCCCGATGCCCCGATCCCTGCGGCATACGATACCGCCGACGCCGGGACCCTGACGTCGCCCGACACACAGCCCGCCTCACCGGCGGCCGCAATGGCCGCCGCCTTCCCCGCGCCAGCGGACAGCCCCCCCGCGCCTGTGCTGTCGCCGCCGCCCCTTGCCTTCCTGTCTGCACCCGCAGCGCTCGCCGACCTGCCCGAGGCCGGAACGTCGGATGCGCCCGCCGCGCGCCCCGCGCCGCCACCGTCGCCTGCCGCGGCCCCGGACGCCCCGCCCGCCCCCGCGCCCGACGTGCCGGCGCAGGCCGATGAAGATCCCGCGCCAAAGCCGGTCACGAAACCGCCGAAGGCAAAGGCAAAGCGGACCGCTGCAGCCCCGCCATCCCCCGCGCGCGCGGTCGCTTCCCCCGCCACCGGCCTGTCAGGGGGCGCGCGCAAGGCGGCGATGGCCGATTGGGGCGGCCGGCTTCGCGCGCGGATCGAAGGCGCGAAGAGCTATCCCGCAGGCACCACGGCGGCGGGGAAGGTGCGCCTTGCGCTGACCGTCGCGCCCTCGGGTCAGGTCCTTGGCGTCGGCGTCGCGCAAGGCTCGGGCGACCCTACGCTCGACCGCGCGGCGGTGGCGGCTGTGACGCGCGCAGGGCGGATGCCGAAGGCCCCGGACGGGCTGGCCGAGACGTCCTACAGCTTCACGCTGACGGTCAGCTTCGCGCCGTGACGCCCGGCACTGGCCCTCGCCTGCCGGCAATTCGTCCCCGCCCGCGCCCCTTCCCCTTTCATCTCGGGGAAAATATCCCACAGGGGGTCCGGGTGGGGGCCGGGGGGCGATCCCTGCCATCCCGCCCCCCCTGACGCCACCTCAGCCCCTGGCGAGCCGCGCCACGCGTTCGACCGCGAAAACGTACCCCTGCGTCCCCGCCCCCGCGATGACCGCATCGGCGCGCAGCGACGCGAACGACCGGTGCCGGAAGCTTTCGCGCTTGTGTACGTTCGACAGGTGCACCTCGACCACCGGCCCTTCGAAGGCATTCAGCGCATCGAGGATCGCAACCGACGTGTGCGTGAACGCGCCGGGATTGATGACGATCCCGGCCGCCACCCCCCGCGCTTCATGAATCCAGTCGATCAGCGCATGTTCGGCGTTCGACTGGTGGAACCGAATCCCGAACCCCGCCGCCTTCGCCGCCTCGGTCACCAGCCGCTCGACATCCGCCAGCGTCTCGCGGCCATAGACCTCGGGTTGGCGGGCACCGAGAAGGTTCAGGTTCGGGCCGTTCAGCACGAAGATCGGGGTCATCGGGTCGCTCCTTCACGGGCAGGGGTCCCGCGGAACGGGCCGGGCGCGCGCGGGCGGCAGAGTGCGTGGCGCAGGCCGGGGGCGCAACCTTTCGCTGCGGGCAGGGCGGGCAGCGCAGCCCGCCTATGGCTCGCGCGACACAGCCGTGGCCCTCAGCTTTCCCCGGCCCCGGTGCCGGGCGCGCCAGCGGCAGCATTCGCCACGACACTCGCCGCCGCGTTCGCCTGCGCCCGCGCCTCGGCGGTCTCGCGGATCGTCCGGGCGAGTTCGCTGTCCTTGCCGAAGAGCCGCTGGAAGTCGGCCACATGCAGCGTCAAGACTTCGACCGCCGTGGCCGCCATCACCGTCGCCGTCCGCGGGGCCCCCGTCACCAGCGCCATCTCGCCGAACCACTGCCCGGCCCCCAGCTCCACCGGCACCGGCGCTTCGATCCTTACCCGGCCCTCGGTGATGAAGAACATCTCCGTCCCCGGTTGCCCCTTGCGGCAGACCGCCGCCCCCGCGCCATATCGGCGGGGGCGCAGCGCCTCGACGATACCCGCCAGATCGCCCCGGTCCACCGTGGCAAAGACGGGCGTGCGGGCAACCATCTGCCAGACCAGGCTGAAATCCCGCCGACGCAGCTCTTGCGCGAAGCCCGTGGCGAGGATGCCTGCCCAGAGCGCGAAGACCCCGATCCCCGACATCATCACCACGCCGGCGAGCGCCCGCCCGGCAAAGCTGCGCGGAATCTCGTCGCCATAGCCCGTCGTGGTCAGCGTCACGACAGCCCACCACATCGCCGCCGGTATGCTTCCGAACTGATCGGGCTGCGCGTCACGCTCGGCCAGATAAGCCAGGAGCGCGGCAGCGAAAACGATCACCAGGAACAGGGCCGTCACCCCCAGAAGGTTGCGCGATTCCGCCCGCATGACCCGCGCGACTATGCGGACACCGCTGATCTCGGCCAGCACGCGCAACAGCCAGACGCCGAAGAACAATGCCCGGTCGGGCGGCGTCACGGGCAGCACGAACGCCAGCGCCGGGATGGCCACCGACAGGGCCGCAACGGCCAGCACCGGACGGCGCGCGGGCGGCAGGTCGCGGAGGGTGGCAAGATTCGCCGCCAGATCCACCGTGAACAGCGCCCAGATGACAAGAAGCAGCGTCCAGAGCGCGTCCCGCCATCCCTCGGGCAGGCCGGGGTATGTCAGCGCCGCAACCCCGGCCAGTGCAACGCCCGCAAGATAGGGCGCGGCCCGACCAAGCACGCGCGCGACCGCGCGCCGTCCGACGCCCGTCCTGCCCTGCTGGCCCGCGTTTGGCATCCCGGCCCCCGATCCGCCCCTGCACGCGACCCTATCGGGCACGGGCGCGGCCCGCCATCCCGACCTGTCGCCGGCGCACGCCGTAGCAGGACGGCGTTGCGCGCAGGCGACGGGTGGCGTGGGTGCCTGGGGCGAAGATGGGGGCTCTGCCCCCGCCTCCGCTGCGCTGCGGCCCCCCCGGGATATTTCAGGACAGAAGATGCGAACACGCCGCCCGATATTTCGCGGACGGCGTGCCATCTCCTGTCGCGGTCATCGGCTTCCCAGCCTGTACCGCCCGCCAAGCCTGCGGGATCAGGGTAAACAAAGCGTTCATCTTCTGTCCGGAAATATCCTCGGGGGGTGAGCCCGCAGGGCGAGGGGTGCAGACAGCCCCCCCTTCTGCTTCCCTCGGGCCAGGCTTCTGTCCAGCCGTTGTGCGGCCGGGACGAGCGGTGCCGCCGTCGCCCGTTGCGCCAGACGGCGGTTCGCGCTTGTCTGCATGCAGCCCTGACCGACGCCCGAGGTTCCCATGCCGCGCCCCGCCTGCACCGCCACCACCCTTGCCGACGACGCACGTACCCGCGTCACCCGCTTTGACTTCGCCCCCGGCGCGGAAACCGGCTGGCACCGGCACGGGTTCGACTACGTCATTGTCGCCGTCACCGACTGCCCGATGCGGATCGAGGATCCGGGCGGCGCGGTGCGCGAGGTGATGGTGACGGCGGGCACCGCCTATCGCCGCGACGAGGGCGTCGAACACAATGTCATCAACGGTGGTGACCGGCCGATGAGCTTTGTCGAGATCGAGCTGAAGTGACGTCGCTGATCCGTCCGATGACGGTGGCCGACATCCCCGCCACCATCGCCGTGCGCCTGTCCACCCGCGAGAACGCCATCACGCTCGAGGAGATGCGCGACCACTACGGCGTGACGCCCGACAGCATCGCGGCGGCGCTGGGACAGGACGCGGCGGGATGGGTCGCCGAAGTCGCGGGTCGGGTGGTCGGCTTCGCGATGGGCGACGGCGCGACGGGCGAGGTGACGGTCGTCGCCGTCCACCCCGACCACGAAGGGCAGGGACTTGGCGGCGCGCTGCTGGCGCGGGTCGAGGGCTGGCTGTTCGCGCAAGGGCATGCGCGGCTGTGGTTGCTCGCAAACCCCGACCCCGGCGTCCGGGCGACCGGGTTCTATGGCCGGCGGGGCTGGCGGGCGACGGGCGAGGTGCGCGGGGACGACATCGTGCTGGCGCTGGACCCTACTTCAGGCCCCGCAACGCCCTGACCACCATCGCATGGTCCTCGGTGTCGGGCAGGCCCGAGACGGTGGCGACGGCGACGATTCCCGCGCCCTTCACCCGCACCGGCACCGCGCCGCCCGACAGCGCGTGGTCGGCCTCGGACAGTCCCGACCGCGCCAGCGTCCGCCCCGAGGCCTCGTGCGCCAGCCGCTGCTCCAGCGACGAGGTGCCGAAGAAGAAGGCGACGTTCGATTTCCGCCGCGCCCAGGCATCGTTCGCCGCCGCCGACCCCGGCAGGGCCGCGTGAAAGAGCGTCCGGTTCGGCGTGCGGATGTCGATGACGATGGGGTGGCCCGCGGCCATCCCCTCGGCCACCATCGCCTGGCCCAGCCGCAATGCCTCGGCCTCGCCGAAGGCGGTCAGCGTGAGTGCGCGCTCCTCGGCCCCGATATCCTTTGCGTCCATGAACCGTCCCCCGTGCCGCCGCGCTTGCCCGCGTGTGCTAGCAGATTGCGCCGCGCGCTCACAGGGGGGCTGCCGGGCCGGGGCAGAGCGCAAGAATCCCGTTGACCCGTCGCCACCGGGGTGTAGCGTCAGGCTTGACCAATTGGTCAGAAATCACGCGCGGGCGGGCGATGCACCCGGCCCCGGACAGGGAGCGACAGGATGGCAGGCGCGGCACCCATTGGCGCGAACCTTCGCATCAACGGCGAACGGCTGTGGGACAGCCTGATGGAGATGGCCAAGATCGGCCCCGGCATCGCGGGCGGCAACAACCGCCAGACGCTGACCGATGCGGATGGCGAGGGGCGGCACCTCTTCAAGCGGTGGTGCGAGGCGGCGGGCATGACCATGGGCGTCGACACCATGGGCAACATGTTCGCCACGCGCGCAGGGACTGAGGACCTGCCGCCCGTGTACATGGGCTCGCACCTGGATACCCAGCCGACGGGCGGGAAATACGACGGCGTGCTGGGCGTGCTCGGCGCGCTGGAGGTGGTGCGGTCGATGAACGACCTTGGCATCCGGACGCGCCACCCCATCGTGGTGACGAACTGGACGAACGAGGAGGGCGCGCGGTTTGCGCCTGCGATGCTGGCCTCCGGCGTGTTTGCGGGCATCCACACGGAAGACTATGCGAAGTCGCGGAAGGACCCGGAGGGCAAGGTCTTCGGCGAGGAACTCGCCCGCATTGGCTGGGTCGGCAACGAGAAGGTCGGCGCGCGGAAGATCCACGCGATGTTCGAACTGCACATCGAGCAGGGGCCGATCCTTGAGGCCGAGGGCAAGGAAATCGGCGTCGTCACCCACGGGCAGGGGCTCTGGTGGCTGGAAATCACCCTGACGGGGAAGGACGCGCATACCGGTTCGACGCCCATGAACATGCGCGTGAACGCGGGGTTGGGCATGGCGCGGGTGGTGGAACGCGTCCACCAGATCGCGATGGCGCATCAGCCGAACGCCGTGGGGGCGGTCGGGCAGGTGTTCGTGCACCCGAACTCGCGAAACGTGATACCGGGCAAGGTGGTGTTCACCGTGGACATCCGGTCGCCCGAGCAGGGCAAACTGGACGCGATGCGGGGCGAGGTGGAGCGGGCTGCGCATGCGGTGGCGAAGGAGTTGGGGCTCGGGTGTTCCATCGAGCCGGTCGGGCACTTCGATCCGGTGACGTTTGACGCGGGCCTCGTGAAGGCGGTGCGGGGGGCGGCGGAGAAGCTTGGCTACTCGCACATGGATATCGTGAGCGGCGCCGGGCACGACGCCTGCTGGATCAACCGCGTCGCGCCGACGGTGATGGTGATGTGCCCCTGTGTGGGGGGGCTGTCGCATAACGAGGCGGAGGAGATTTCGCCCGAGTGGGCGAAGGCGGGGACGGATGTGCTGTTCCACGCGGTGCTGGAGACGGCGGGGGTGGTGGGGTGAGGGGCGAGAAAAACCCCGCCCCGGGCTTGACCCGGGGACTCCGTCGCCGCGACGCCGCGCCTGGTGGAGAGAGAGGCCCCGGGTCAGGCCCGGGGCGGGGTTCACACTCGGTTAACCCCGTTCGCCCACCCTCGGGGGATGCCGCACTTCGTCTACATCATGGCCTCGCGCCCCGGCGGGGCGATTTATGTCGGGCGGACCGGCAATCTCCGGGCCCGGGTCGAAGCGCACAGGGCTGGCCTGTCGGTCCACACGGCGAAGTACAAGATCCGGACGCTTGTCTGGTTCGAGGTTCACGAGGGCTTCGCCACGAGCCTCGCGCGCGAACGGTCGATCAAACGTTGGCCGCGCGCATGGAAGAACGCGCTCATCCACGAGCGCAACCCCGACTGGCGGGACGTGACAGTGCATATCCCGTTCTGAGCGGAACCCGGACGACTGGACCCCGTCCCGGGCTTGACCCGGGACCTCGTGAAACACTCGGTTCCCGGCTCGAAGAGAGGCCCCGGGTCAAGCCCGGGGCGGGATGCGCAGAAGGCCCGGCTCGCGCGGACAAGGAAACGCATCGCGTTTCCCCGCGCGATGCGCTGCGGGTGCCTTGTGAAACGGTCGTTCCCGGAGCAACGGAGGCCAGCGCTCGGCCTGGCGGGCGAGAAGCGCCCGCCGGGTCGGGCGCTGGCCGGTCCGCAGTCGCGAACCGGCCGGGGGAGGCTGAGAGGGCATCGCGTGGCGCAGAGCCACGGGTCTCCGCGCCAAGTCGATGGCCTATGCTGGAGAAAGCTGAGAGACTTGTGCTTTTGGTAGATCACTCCGAGGAAACGCGGGGATGATGGCATGACATCCAAAGTAAAATTCAATCTACTCTGCCTTCTTACGATACTCACCTTCCTTATTGCAGTAGTTTTGCTCTTTAGTCGAACTTACGCCTCCGAGCTCGCTGGCAAGTCCGTTGGCTTCGGCATGGGCGTCATCACAAACGCACCTACCGCGTTACCAGTTGTCATCTTTGCATTTTTCACAAGACACTGGATTCTTTTGAGCGCTGCGGTTCTCGGGTCCGCTATTTATTTGCTGGTTATCGCAATTGCGTTGCCTGAATTTGTGGGTCCAGGCGAGTGGCCGTTGGCAATCGGTGGTTTTATCTTTGGAACGACAGTCGGCATTGCGGTTCTACAGATATTGTTTGTTCTATTCGGAAACCTTCTGTCGAAGAAACGAGGACCCACCCCATGACCACCGTCATCCGCAACGGCACCATCGTCACCGCCGACCTCACCTACAAGGCCGACGTCGCCATCGACCAGGGCCGCATCACCGCCATAGGCCCCAAGCTCAAAGGCGACCGAACCCTCGACGCCACCGGCTGCTACGTCATGCCCGGCGGGATCGACCCCCATACCCACCTCGAGATGCCCTTCATGGGCACTTATTCCTCGGACGATTTCGAATCCGGCACCCGCGCGGCGCTCAGTGGCGGCACCACGATGGTGGTGGATTTCGTGCTGCCGGGGCAGGGGCAGGGCCTGCTGGACGCCACCCAGATGTGGCACAACAAATCCACCCGCGCGAACTGCGACTACTCCTACCACATGTCGGTCACATGGTGGGGCGAGCGCGTCTGGGACGACATGAAGACCGTCACGGAACGCGGGATCAACACCTTCAAGCACTTCATGGCCTACAAGGGCGCGCTGATGGTGAACGACGACGAGATGTTCGCCTCCTTCACCCGCTGCGCCCAGCTTGGCGCCATCCCCCTCGTCCATGCCGAGAACGGCGACGTGGTGGCGGAACTTCAGCGGAAGCTCCTCGCCTCGGGCAACACCGGCCCCGAAGCCCACGCCTATTCCCGGCCCCCGGCGGTGGAGGGCGAGGCCACGAACCGCGCCATCATGATTGCCGACATGGCGGGGGTGCCCGTCTACATCGTCCACACCTCCTGCGAAGAGGCGCACGAGGCGATCCGGCGCGCGCGGATGCAGGGGAAGCGGGTGTGGGGCGAGCCCCTGATCCAGCACCTGACGCTGGACGAAAGCGAATACGCCCACAAGAACTGGGACCACGCCGCCCGCCGCGTGATGTCGCCCCCCTTCCGCGACAAGCGCCATCAGGACTCGCTCTGGGCGGGGCTGGCGAGCGGCTCGTTGTCGGTGGTGGCCACCGACCACTGCGCCTTCACGACCGACCAGAAACGCTTCGGGGTAGGGGATTTCACCAAGATCCCGAACGGGACGGGGGGCCTCGAGGACCGGATGCCGATGCTCTGGACCCACGGGGTCAACACCGGCCGGATCACGATGAACGAATTCGTCGCGGTCACATCAACGAACATCGCCAAGATATTGAACTGCTACCCGAAAAAGGGCGCGGTTCTGGTTGGGGCGGATGCCGACCTCGTGGTCTGGGACCCGAAGAAGACGAAGACGATCAGCGCCAAGACCCAGCAGTCGGCCATCGACTACAACGTCTTCGAGGGCAAGAAGGTGAAGGGCCTCCCGCGCTTCACCCTGACGCGGGGTGTGGTCGCCATCGACGACGGCGAGGTGAAGACCCGCGAGGGCCACGGCCAGTTCGTGGCGCGCGAGCCGAACGGCGCGGTGAACCGGGCGCTGACGGCGTGGAAGGAACTGACAAGCCCAAGGCCGGTGGTCCGGACGGGTATTCCGGCGAGCGGGGTGTGATGGAAGAGTCTGACGCGAGGGCAACCAGATCAAATTGGGCCAAACGCCTCAACCATATCCTGGTCGGAGACTATGAAATAGGGCAGAGCGGGCGGCGCTATATGTCGCTCCTCCTGCTATTGTTGGCTACAGGAATCGGGTTCATTTCTTTCAGAACCAGTTACCTGGTCTTCTGGAAAACCACCGTGTCTCTTACCCCAGATTTGTTCTCTGGTCTTGCAGCTATTGCAATACTTGCTGGCCTCTATGTTCGCAGATTTGCGGAATTGTCATTTACGGTCTACGGCATTGTAAGCTTCGTGTTGAACGTGACAGTGGCGGCCGTTCTTGTGCAAGCGTTGCTTGGTTCAACAGCGGGCTTCTTAAGTAGACTTCCGATGCCCTTCTTGCTTGGCGGTGCCGTAGCGCTGACCTGGCTCGGAATAAGGCCAGTTGTCCCAGTTGTCTGGGCCCTGACGCTTGGTCTAGGCATTGTGAATGTAGTTTCGGCCTCTCACGTGATGGGAATCTGGGGTTATGTACTTGTTTTGTCGGCCACACTTGGAAGCATATTGCAAGTCGGTCGCGCAAAGGGTCCTACGCGCGATGAAATTGCCCTCCATTTTTTTGGAGAGAGCCAGCCATTGAGCACCTCCCCCTCAGGCGCTATTCCCGCTAATAACTAGATGTCACCCCCCCACCAACCCCTCCAGCTCCGGCAGCAGCACCACGCTTTCCTGCTCGTGCGGGTCGGTCCGGGCGATGACCGCCCGCGCAACCCCCGGCCCCGGGTTGAAGGGCAGGTGCGGCATGTCGGCGGGGATGTAGAGAAGCTCGCCTTCGCTTACCTCCATCCGGTTCTCCAGCCGCGGCCCCCAGTACATCACCGTCGTCCCCTCCAGCGCGTAGATTGCCGTCTCGTGTGTGGCGTGCTTGTGGGCCTTGGCGCGGCCACCGGGCGGGATGGTCAGAAGGTGCATGCAGATCGCCCTGGAACCCGTTGTTTCCTTGGCGATTCCTTCAAAATAATTGAACCCCTGCTTGCCCGCATAAGTGCTGCCGGGGCGAAGCTTGCGGCAGGCGGGGGTGGCAAGGTCGGTCTTGGTGCTGTCGGTCATGGGCGGTCCTCCGCAATCCTCGGCCCGATCATGCCACGGACAGGGCCGAAGGGGCAGCCCGCATGACCGCGCGTCGCCCCGTTTTCCGCAGGGCAGTTTTCCGCCGGCTTGTCTTCGCCGCCCTCGGCTACGCCGCCGCCTGCGCGACGGTCTCGGCGCTTTACATCCTCCTCAGCGGCGCGCGGCATGACGGGGTGCAGGACATCGCGCGCACCTTCCTGACCGGCATCCTCATCACCGGCATGACCGCCTTTCCGGGCTACGCCGCCCTGCGCCTTGCGCTGTGGGCGACGGCCAGCGGCCAGCTCTGGCGTTTTGCCCTCGCGGGCGGGGCCAACGGGCTGATCGCGCTGTCGATCTTCAGCGGGCGGCCGGTCTGGGACAGCTGGTTCGTCGGGATGGGCCTTGCCGCCGGGACGGTTTACGGCTTGGTTGAGCGGCGGGCCGGGGGGTGGGCCGGCGCAGGGACGGGGCAGGGATGAAGGACACGGCACAGGCGGTGCCCGAGGTGATCCGGGCGGCGGGCGTGGGGCTCACCTTCGCCACGGCGGACGGGCCGGTGACGGCGCTGACGGGGGTCAACCTCTCCATCGACAAGGGCGAGTTCGTCAGTTTCATCGGGCCGTCGGGCTGCGGCAAGACCACGTTCCTGCGCTGCGTGGCAGCGCTGGAGACGCCGACCGAAGGCAGCCTGACCGTCAATGGCATGACCCCCGACGCCGCCCGCAAGGCGCGGGCCTACGGCTATGTGTTTCAGGCGGCGGGCCTTTACCCGTGGCGGACGATTGCGCGGAACATCAGCCTTCCCCTTGAAGTCATGGGGTTTTCCAAGGACGAACAGGCAGAGCGCGTGGCGCGCGTGCTGAAGCTGGTGGAGCTGGAGGGCTTCGGAGCCAAGTTCCCCTGGCAATTGTCAGGGGGAATGCAGCAGCGCGCGTCCATCGCCCGTGCGCTCGCCTTCGACGCCGACATCCTCTTGATGGACGAACCCTTCGGGGCGCTCGATGAGATCGTGCGTGACCGGCTGAACGAAGAGCTTCTGAAGCTCTGGGCCGCGACGGGGAAGACGACTTTGTTCGTCACCCACTCGATCCCCGAGGCGGTGTATCTGTCCACCCGCATCGTGGTCATGAGCCCGCGTCCGGGGCGGATCACCGACGTGATCGAGAGCACCCTGCCGCGTGAACGGCCGCTCGACATCCGCGACTCGCCAGAGTTCATCCGCATCGCGCACCGGGTGCGCGAGGGCCTGAGGGCGGGGCATGGCGATGAGGAGTAGGGGGCGTATCCCAGGCGTAGCTTTCGCGTATTGCACGCGTCGTGCGCGCGTAGCTACGCGTGGCGTGCGGTCCTGTGCCGGACGGCCCCGCGGATCGGCGTCCTCGGCCGGGGTGCAAGGGTCGGCAGGTGACGCGTTGGACGGGCGCATAGCGGGGGGGCGGGGGTAGCATGGCGGCGGGGTCGATCCTTTGGCTGGCGGGCGCGATGGCGGTGTTCATCGCCGCCAACTCGACCTTGCGCGCCTATGCGGGCGGCGGCGCGGTCTGGGTTCTGGTGGCGGCGCTGGCCATGTTTTGCCTGGGCAACCTGATGATGGTGCGGCTGATGCGGGAAAGCGGACTCGCGATCGCGATTTCGGTGTCCTCGGTGGTGCAACTGGTGCTGATCTCGGTCGTGGCCGTCGCCGTGTTCGGCGAACGGCCGACGGGGCTGCAATGGGCAGGCATGGCGCTGGGCGTGGTGGCGGTGGCGATGATCGCCTGGCCGACGGCGGGGCGCGGATGAGGGGCGTATCGCTCGTCACGGGCGGACCCCCGCCCCGGCCCTCCCCCTGGCAGGGGGAGGGGGGGCGATCTGGCGGTGTTGCGCAGGTGGAGGGCGGATGCCCCCCTCACCCTGACCCTCTCTCCCGTGGGGAGAGGGAAGGCGCGGTTGGACGAGGGCCAGGCACATGACCCGCCTCGCCCCCATCCTCACCGTCCTCCTCGCCATCCTCGCCCTCTGGTACGCCGGTTCCGTCCTGATGAACCGCGCCTGGACCTACGATCAGGCGGCGCGCGCGGGGACGACGGTGACGTTCGGCCAGGTCCTGAAGGACACGATGCAACAGGACCGTCCCGTCCTGCCTGCCCCGCATCAGGTGGCGGCGGAGTTGTGGAAGGGCATCGCGGGGCAGGCGGTCACGTCGAAGCGGAGCCTTGTCTATCACGGGTTCATCACGCTGGAGGCGACGGCCCTGGGGTTCGCGCTGGGACTGGTCGTGGGCCTTGTCATGGCCATCGGCATCGTGCAGTCGCGCGCTTTGGACCTGAGCCTGATGCCCTGGGCGATCATCAGCCAGACGATCCCCGTCGTCGCCATTGCGCCGATGATCGTGGTCCTGTCCAACTCGCTCGGGTTGGGCGAGGCGCTGGGGGTGGAAAACCGGCTGGTGTCGAAGACGATCATCTCGGCCTATCTGAGCTATTTCCCCGTCCTCGTCGGCATGGTGAAGGGCCTGCGCAGCCCCGAGACGGCGCAGCTGGACCTTTTGCGCACCTACAGCGCGACCCAAGCGCAGACCTTCTTCAAACTGCGGCTCCCTGCGTCGCTGCCCTACCTCTTCGCCTCGCTGAAGGTCGCTGTGGCGGCGAGCCTGGTCGGTGCCATCGTGGGGGAGCTTCCCACGGGCGCGGTCGAGGGGTTGGGGGCGCGGATGCTGGTGGGCAGCCAGTTCGGAACGCCGCTCGCCGTGTGGGCGGCGCTCTTCGCGGCGGCAATCTTGGCTGGGGCGCTGATCCTGCTGGTGGGGCGGATTGAGGCTTTGGCGGCGAAAACAATGGGGGCGCGGTCGTGATCTCGCCCGCGCATCCCGCCTGGCTTTGGGGCGCGGTCGCCGCGTGGCTGGTGCTATGGGGCGTAAACGCCGGGCTGTCGCGGTCGGCCCTGTCACGGACGAAGGCGGGGCGGGTGGCGATCCCGGTCCTGTTCGGGATCGCCATCCTGATCCTGTGGGAAGGCGTGGTTCATGCCTATGACACGCCGGACGTGATCCTGCCCGCGCCGTCGGCGATCTGGTCCGCGATCCTTGGCAATGTCGGGCTTCTCTGGGGCGACTTCTCCCAGACGATCCTGAAGGGCGGCCTGTCTGGCTATCTGATCGGCTGCGGGGCTGCGGTTCTGGTCGCCATCCTGATCGACCGCTCGCCCTTCCTGCGCAACGGCCTTCTGCCGGTCGGCAACTTCGTCGCCGCCCTGCCCATCGTCGGCATCGCGCCCATCCTGGTGATGTGGTTCGGCTTCGACTGGCAGTCGAAGGCGGCGGTCGTCGTGGTGATGGTGTTCTTCCCCGTGCTGGTGAACGCCGTCGCGGGCCTTGCCGCGTCCGACCGGATGCAGCGCGACCTGATGGCCACCTGGGGCGCGGGCTGGGGGCAGACCCTGTGGAAGCTGCGCCTGCCCGCCGCCATGCCCTTCATCTTCAACGGATTGAAAATCGCGACGACTCTGGCGCTGATCGGCGCTATCGTGGCTGAATTCTTCGGCTCGCCCACGCGCGGCATGGGGTTCCGCATCTCGACCGCCGTGGGGCAGCTTGCGCTGCCCCTGGTCTGGGCCGAGATTGCGGTGGCGGCGCTGGCGGGGTCGGTGTTCTATGGCATCGTGGCGCTCATCGAACGAAGCGTCACGTTCTGGCACCCGTCGCAGCGGGGCCGGGGGGAATGACGGGAACCAACAAGGAGGTTGTGACGATGAAGAAACTTCTGGGTACGGCGCTGCTGGCGGGCCTGTGGGCCACAGGCGGCATGGCGGACGACGACGTGAAGCTGCAGCTGAAGTGGGTCACCCAGGCCCAGTTCGCGGGCTACTACGTCGCGCAGGAAAAGGGCTACTACAAGGACGAGGGCCTGAACGTCACGATCATGCCGGGCGGCCCCGACATCGCGCCCGAACAGGTGATCGCGGGCGGTGGTGCGGATGTGATCGTGGACTGGATGCCGGCGGCTCTGGCCGCGCGCGAAAAGGGGCTGCCGCTCGTCAACATTGCCCAACCCTTCAAGCATTCGGGCCTGATGCTGACCTGCCTGAAGGAATCGGGCGTCGCGACCCCCGCCGATTTCAAGGGCAAGACGCTGGGCGTGTGGTTCTTCGGGAACGAATATCCGTTCCTGTCGTGGATGAGCCAGCTGGGGCTCAAGACCGGCGACGGCGGCGACGTGACGGTGCTGAAGCAGGGTTTCAACGTCGATCCGCTCCTGCAGAAGCAGGCGGCCTGCATCTCGACCATGACCTACAACGAATACGGCCAGGTGCTGGACGCCGGGATTAAGCCCGAGGACCTCGTGACCTTCAAGTACGAGGACGAGGGGGTGGCGACGCTGGAAGACGGCCTCTACGTGCTTGAGGACAAGCTGAAGGACCCGGCCTTCGAGGACAAGATGGTCCGCTTCGTGCGGGCGTCGATGAAGGGCTGGAAGTATGCCGAGGCCAACCCGGACGAAGCGGCGGGCATCGTGCTGGAGAACGACGAGACAGGTGCACAGACCGAGGCGCACCAGAAGTTCATGATGGGCGAAGTCGCCAAGCTGACCGCCGGGTCGAACGGCGCGCTGGACGTGGCGGATGCCGAACGCACCGTCAAGACGCTGCTCGCTGGCGGGTCGGACCCGGTCATCACCAAGGCACCGGAAGGGGCCTGGACCAGCGTGATCACCGACAAAGCGCTGAACTGACGCCCTGACAGGGAAACGGGCGGGCGCGGGGGAAACTCCGCGCCCGTTCGTCCGTCAGGGGATCAGCGTCATATCGCCCGGCATCAGCCAGCCGACGCCCGCCAGCGTTAGCGTGCTGCCCCATCCCTGGAAGCGCAGGATCGGCAGCCCGGCGGGGACCATCGACCAGCCGGTGTCGCCGACGCCGATCCGGCCATCGCCGTTTGTGTCGAGTGTCACCACCGCAAGGCCGTTCTTGTAGTGCGGCCTGTAGAACAGAAGCTCATCGGTGCCGGGGCGGAACTTGACGACAGCCGTGGTGTTGCCGCCCGCGCAGAAGGCGTTCGTGCCGTCGCACATCTCGAACCGGTAGGTGGCCTTGGCGGTGGCCCCAGACGGGCGCATCAGGATGTCGTGGCCGGTCCCGCCGTCAAGGCCCCCCGCGCCGACATAGCCGGTGATGGTGTCGTCCCCCGGCCCGCCCGCCAGCACGTAGTCGGCCTGCCCGCCCCCGTCGACCAGATCGTTGCCGTCACCGCCGTACAACACATCCTGCCCGGCCCCGCCCAGCAGCGTGTCGTTCCCCGGCCCGCCGTCAAGGTCATCATAGGCCGCACCGCCATCCAGGCTGTCGTCGCCGTCGCCGCCAGTGAGAAAGTCGGTATCGCCGCCACCCTGAAGCGTGTCGTTCCCCGGACCGCCATCAGCCTGATCCTGCCCGCCATAGGTGAAGATCGCGTCCGCCCCGTCGCCGCCCGTCACCGTGTCGGCCCCGCCGTCCAGCGCGGGCAGCGTCGGGGGGCCGGACTTGATCGTGTCGGGTTGCGCCGTGCCGGTCAGCGTGTCGGGGCCGAGGGTGCCGAAGATCACGGCGGCGACGGGCAGGATCGTGAGCATGGGTTCCCCTTGGCGTTCGGGCGGACCGGGGCAGCATGACCGATCGCGGGCATGTCGCAAGCCTGTCTTTCAACCTGTCCATCCCGCCGATGCCCCGGCGCTCCCCAAATGCCGACCGGACCCGCCCTGCGCGGACCCGCCGCCTTTCCCCTTGCGGCGGGGCGGCGTTCCGGGTCTATCTCTGGCAAAGGGACGGGCGCACGGATCGGCGCACGGGCAGGCACGGGGGCAAGCAACATGCGGCAGGGTCGGATCAGGGGTTCCGGGCGGCTGGGTGCCGTGGCGGCGGCGCTGGCGCTTGTGGCGGCCCTGGCCGCCTGCAACCGCGATCCGCCGCGGATGACCGCGTGCGAAGGGAACCGCCCTGCCGTCGCGCGGACGATTGACGTCGCACCGCCGACCTGCGACCCGGTTCTTCCGGGCACGCCGCAGCCCGCGGCCGAGGTGCCGACACCCGCCTCGGGGGCCTGACGGGCCCGAATCCCTCGGCCGAACCCTCTGGCGGGGCGCGTAAATCCTGTTAATCCTTGGCCCGGTAACGGGCAGGGGGGCGGCAGACATGGCGCGTCCGGCACTGACAGGCACGCGCATACGCGAACGGCGGACGGTCGCGGGCATGCGGCAGGCCGACCTTGCACGCGCGGCGGGGATTTCGCCCGCCTACCTGAACCTGATCGAGCACAACAGCCGCAGGCCCGGCCCAGAGCTGGTGGCCCGCATTGCCGGGGTGCTGGGGGTTGCGCCCCGGACGCTTGAGGAGGGTGCGGCAAGCGACCTGTTCGAGGCGCTGCGCGAGGCTGCGGCGGGCGAAGCGGCCGGGCCGCGCGGCAGCGCGGAACCTGGGGCACCCGGCGGGCCGGGTGCGTCGGGCCCCGCGCCGGAAACCGACCGGATCGAGGAATTCGTGTCGCGCTTTCCCGGCTGGGCCGCGTTGCTGGCCGCCCGGCAGGACCGGCTGGCGGCGCTGTCGCGCAGTCTGGAGGCGCAGGCCGAACGAATGACGCAGGACCCGCACCTGTCGGCCGCGCTGGTCGAGATCGTCTCGGCGATCACCTCGGTCCGGTCGACCGCCGCGATCCTGGCCGAGACTGAGGACATCGAGCCCGACTGGCGCGCGCGGTTCCACCGAAACCTTGCCGACGACAGCGAAAGGCTGACCGACGCGGCGGCGGCTTTGGCCGCCTATCTTGATTCGATGCAAGAGATCGGCAAGGCCGTGACCACGCCGCAGGAAGAGGTCGAGGCCTGGCTGGCGGGCACCGAATACCGGATCGCGGCCCTGGAGCGGCCCGACCCGCCCGAGGCGGCCGAGGTGGTGGCGGCGTCGCTGGGGCCGGTGACCGTCGCCTCGGACGGGGCCGCCGGGGCGGGCATGGGCGAGGCCGGACACAGCCTTGCCACCAATGCCGCGCGCGCGATGGCGGTCCGCCATGCCGCGCTGTACCGCGGCGACGCGCTGGCGCTGCCGCTTGACCGGCTTGCGGCCGAGGTGGGGTCCGGTGTCGTTGGGGACGCGCCCTGGGACGCGCTGCCCGACCCTGCCGCCATCGCCGCGCGGAGTGGGGTTTCGCTGGCCGTCGTGCTGCGGCGGCTTGCGGTCCTGCCACCCGGCCCGGGGTGGCCTGGCGCGGGCCTGATCCGCTGTGACGGGGCAGGGGCGGTTGTCTTCCGCCGCCCGGTGCCGGGCTTCGCCATGCCGCGCTTCGGCGCGGGCTGTCCGCTCTGGCCGCTCTACGATGCGCTGCGCAGCCCGGGTGCGCCGGTGCGTGCGATGCTGGGCATGGCGGGGCTGGTCCCGCGCCGGTTTGCAGCCTTCGCGGTGGCTGAACGCCTGGGGCCGCAGGGCTTCGGAGATCCGCCGGTGGTCGAGGCGGCGATGCTGGTCATCCCCGCCGACGGCCTGGCCCCCGACGCGGCGCGCGCACCCGGTCTGCGCGCGGTCGGGCCGGCCTGCCGCATCTGCACGCGCGCGGCCTGCCCCGCCCGGCGCGAGCCGTCGATCCTGTCGGAAGAGGGTTGAGGGCGCGCGGCCCGGTCCGCGCCGCGTTTTGACAAGCCGGGGGCCGGGCGCGATAGTCGCCGCAGGGAGGAGATCCGGCCGCCTTGGGCGGCGCGGAACGGGATCGGGGGGAAGGTCGCTGGACGGCGGGCATGTGCTTCTGATCGAGGACGAGGCGAACATCGCCGAGGCGATCCGGTTCATTCTGGCGCGGGACGGCTGGGCGGTGACGCTGCATGGCGATGGCCGCGACGCGGTCGAGGTGGTGCGCCGCGTGCGGCCGGACGTTCTGGTGCTGGACGTGATGCTGCCGGGCCGTTCGGGCATCGACATCCTGGCCGAAATCCGCGCGGACGCCGACCTTCGCGCGCTGCCGGTGCTGGTCCTGTCGGCGGCGGCGCAGGGCGCGGCGCGCGAGGCGGCCGAGCGGGCAGGGGCGGACCGGTTCATCATGAAGCCCTTCTCGAACGCCGAGCTTGTCGCCTCGGTGCGCGCGCTGGCGGGCGGTTAGGGTCGGGTCATGGCGTCTCCGTCCCCGCCCCCGCCCCCGTCCCCGTCCGCGTCCCCGGTACCGTCCCACGCGGCACCGGTGTCGCCCACCCCGCCGCAGCCCCAGACTGCGCTGCGGCTGTTGCCGCGGTTCCTGCCGCCCCGGACCTATCGGCAGAGGCGGGTGGCCGATGCGGCGCGGATTCTGCCTTTTGCGGTGGCGATCCTGTTCGTCCTGCCGGTGCTGCGGGGGGATGGCCCATCCCCGGGACCGGGGACAGGCATGGCGCAGACGGCGGTCTACCTGTTCCTTGCATGGGCGGCGGCGGTGGCGGCCACCTTCGTGCTGTCGCGCCGCCTGGCGCGGCACGACGGCGGGTCGGCCCCCGATGACCGGCCAGGCACCACAGCCACCGCGCGGGCAGAGGCCTCGGCAGAGCGCGGCCCGCCCTCAACCGGGCCGGGGGGCACCTGATGGTCGCGTTCGATAGCCTTGTGGCGGCCTGCCTCGGCTATGTCGCGCTTCTGTTCGCGGTGGCCTTCATGGCCGACCGGCGGGCGCGCAGGGCCGCGACGGGGGCGGCAGGGTGGCGGTGGCTGTCCGCCCCGCTGGTCTACACCCTGTCCCTGTCGATCTACTGCACGGCCTGGACGTTCTATGGCGCGGTCGGCAACGCCGCGCGCACCGGGCTGGACTTCGTGACGATCTACCTTGGCCCCACACTTGTCTTCGTCGGCTGGTTGTGGGTGCTGCGCAAGCTCGTCCGCATCGGCCGGACCGAACGCGTGACCTCGATCGCCGACCTTCTGTCGTCGCGCTACGGCAAGTCGAATCTGGTGGGCGTGATCGTCACCGTCATCGCCGTCGCCGCCGCGACCCCCTACATCGCGCTGCAGCTGCAATCGGTCACGCTGTCCTTCGGCGTCTTCGCGGCCGAGGTTCCGGGGGGCTGGGCCGCCATCGACCGCAACGGCACGGCGTTCTGGGTGGCGGCGGGGCTGGCGCTGTTCACCACGCTCTTCGGCACCCGCAACCTGGACGCCAACGAACGCCACCACGGCGTCGTCACCGCCATCGCGGTCGAGGCGGTTGTGAAGCTCGTGGCACTTCTGGCCGTGGGGTCCTTCGTCGTCTGGGGCGTGGCGGGCGGCATCGGGCCGGTGCTGGCGCGCATCGACGCGTCGCCCGTCGCGGCCATCCCGCCTGATCCGGGGCGCTGGATCGGGCTGACGATGGTGTCGGCCGCGGCCGTCCTGACGCTGCCGCGCATGTTCCAGGTGATGGTGGTCGAGAACGCGGCCGAGCGCCATCTGGGCATCGCCGCCTGGGCCTTCCCCCTCTACCTGCTGGCCATGAGCCTCTTTGTCCTGCCCATCGCGGTGGTGGGCCTGGACGTGCTGCCTGCGGGGTCGAACCCCGACCTGTTCGTGGTCTCGCTGCCTTTGGCGCTGGATCGCGAAAGGCTTGCGATGCTGGCCTTCCTGGGCGGGTTCTCCTCGGCGACCTCGATGGTGATCGTGGAATCCATCGCGCTGGCGACGATGGTGTCGAACCACATCGTGACGCCGCTGTGGCTCGCCTTCAGCGGTCGCCTCGGCGCGGGGCGCGTGTCGGGGCCGAAGGGGCCGGGCGACGTGCGCGGGCTGGTCCTGATGTCGCGCCGGCTGTCCATCGCCGGGATCATGGCGCTGGGCTATGCCTATTACGCGATGTCGGGTGGCGGGGCGGCGCTGTCGGCCATCGGGCTGATTGCCTTTGTGGGCGTGGCGCAGATGCTGCCCGCGATGCTGGGCGGGCTTTACTGGCGGGGGGCCACGCGCGCGGGCGCGGCGGCGGGGCTGGTGACGGGCTTTGGTGTCTGGCTGTACGCCCTTTACCTGCCGTCGTTCGGGCCCGGCGGGCTGATGCCGCCCGACCTGTTGGCGCAAGGCCCCTGGGGCATCGGCTGGCTGCGCCCGCAGGCGCTGTTCGGGTCGGGCGGGCTGGACCCGGTGCTGCACGCGATGGTCTGGTCGATGATCCTGAACTCGGGGGTGTTCGTCACCGTGTCGTTGGCGACCTTTCCGGGGCCGGTCGAGCGGATGCAGGGCCTCGCCTTCGTCCGCGTCTTCGACGGCGACGCGGTGGCGCGCGGCTGGTCGCGCGGGCTTCCGGGCGGCGGGGCCGAGGCCGAAGACCTGTTGGCGATGGCGCAGGGCATCCTTGGGACAGAGGCGGCCCAGGCCTTCTTCCGGTCGGGGGCCGAGCGGCAGGGCAAGGCGGGCTTCCTGCCCGACATGACCCCGGCCTTCATCGAGGCGCTGGAGCGCCAGCTTGCGGGCGCGGTCGGGTCGGCGACCGCCCATGCGATGATCGCCCAGTTCGCCGAAGGCGCCGCTGTCACCGCGCAGGACCTGATGGCCGTCGCCTCCGAGGCGCAGCAGATCATCGAATACTCCGCCGCGCTCGAGGCCAAGTCCGACGAGCTGGAGCGGACCGCGCGCCAGCTGCGCGAGGCCAACGAGAAGCTGACCGAGCTGAGCGTGCAGAAGGACGGGTTCCTGAGCCAGGTCAGCCATGAGCTGCGCACGCCCATGACTTCGATCCGGGCATTCTCGGAAATCCTGATGGAGGACGGCCTGCCTGACGCGATGCGGGCCGAATACGCGAAGATCATCCATACCGAGGCGATCCGGCTGACACGCCTTCTCGACGACCTGCTGGACTTGTCGGTGCTGGAAAACCGGGGCGTGCGGCTGACCGTGTCGGTCGCCAACCTGCACGACCTGATCGGACACGCGGTGACGGCGGCGTCGCGCACGGGGCCCGAGCGCGATTTCCGGATCGACCGCGACGAACTTGCCGAGCATGTTCCGGTCTTTACCGACACCGACCGGCTGACCCAGGTCTTCATCAACCTTGTGTCGAACGCACGCAAGTACTGCGACGCGGAGCGTCCGGTGCTCAGGATCGAGGTGCGGCGGCGGGGACCGCGGGTCGAAGTGGACTTCATCGACAACGGGCGCGGAATTCCGAAGAAGGCGCAGTCGGTGATCTTCGAGAAGTTCGTGCGCCTGTCGGGCGGCGAAACCACCCGCGAGCAGGCACTGCCTCGGGGGCACGCCGGGCCCGGCGGGGCACCGCTTCAGGAGGGTGCGGTCCTGGGTGGCGCGGTTCAGGGTGGCGCGGTTCAGGGCGGCGCGGGCCTCGGGCTGGCCATCTGCCGCGAGATCATGGCCAACCTGGGCGGCTCGATTGCCTATCTGCCGGGGCAGGGCGGGGCTGCGTTCCGGGTGACGCTGCCGGTCAAGGGCGGGGTCCGCCGCGCGGCCTGAGCAGATACTGCGGACACCAGCGGCGGCATGGGGTGCGGACCTGATGCCGGATCGGGTGCCAGGCCATTCTTGGTCAACGCTTTTTCAACGGGGCGCTGGCATAGCTTGAAGGGCATGGTGCGGGCGGGATCGATGACAGGCGACAGCGTGAAACGCAGGATGCTCCGCCCGGCGTCGGGGCCCTCGCCCGCGACGGCGGCGGGCATCGGGCGCATCTGGGGCAATGCGGTCGCGCGGGTGGCCGAGGATCGGCTGGGCCTTCCGGTCGAGGCAGGTTCGGCCTCCATCGCGGGGGCCGGAATCGCCGGGTTCCTGTCGGCCATTTCATCGAACGCGATGCTGCTCCGGCTGGACGGGCGGTCGGGCGCGCAAGGTCTGGCGCTGGTCGGTTCGGATGCGGTCGCGGCGCTGGTCGAAATGCACACGATGCGCCGCCTGCGCCAGACCGCGCCCGACCCGCGCCCGCCGACCCGCACCGACGCGGCCATCGTCTCACCGATCCTGGATGAGGCGCTGGCCATGCTGACCGCTTCGGCGGACGACGGCCTGGTCCCGAAATGGGCCGCCGGCTGGAGCGTCGCGGCCTTCGCGCCAGACCCGCGTCCGCTGGGGCTGACCATGCCCGACATCGCCTATCGCCGGATCACGTTGCCGCTGATCTTCGGCCTTGACCGGGCGCGCAGCTCGGACCTGTCGCTTCTGGTGCCGGACGGGGGTGCGGGCATCGGCCTGCCGCGCCCCGACGAACCGCCGGAAAACTGGCAGGAGCGGCTTGGCCGCGCCGCGATGCCCGCCCCGGCCGAGGTGCGGGGGGTGCTGTGGCGGCTGCGGATGCCGCTTGCCGCGGTCATCGCGCTGAAGACGGGCGACAGTCTGACAATCCTCGAGGATGCGATCGACGCCGTCCGGGTCGAGGCGGCTGACGGGCGATGCCTTGCGGTCGGGCGTCTTGGCCAGTTGCGCGGCGACCGGGCGGTCCGGCTGCGCGAATTCGCGGGACCAGACGGCGAAATCGGCCCGGCCGGAGACGGGTCGGCAGCCTTGCCTCCGGGCGGGGCGGGGGCTCCGGGCGGCGGCTCAGGCGGGGCGTTGGGCGGGGCGTCGGGCGGGGCTGCGGGCGGTGGTTCGGGACGCGGCGCTGCAGGCCGGGACGCATTGGCAGAGGGCTTTATGTCCGCGGGCCTGCCGACCTTGGACAGCCCGGCAGGCGGTGCCGGGGGCGGGCTTGGTGCCGGGGACTTGGGCCTTGGCGGCGAGACAGGGGGGATGGGCACCACGCTTGGCGCGCTTCCACTGGCCGCTGACGCTGCGGATGGCGGCATGCCCGCCTTGGCCTTTCCCACGATCGGCGATCTGCCCGACCGGATCGACTGATCCTGTCCGGCCCGCCATGCCCTCCCCCTGCCGGGCCTTCCCGCCCTGCCGCAAGGCACCTGCTGGACCTTTGGCAAAGACCGGTGGCGGCAGACTATCCCCGACCGGCCGCAGCGATCCGGTCGCGGTAAGGCTCGAGGTTGTAGCCCCAGCGCGCCGCCGCGGCGACCGTCTCGTCCGCCGGGCGCTCGGCGGCGGTTGCCAGCGCCCAGACGATCGAGGACCGGTTGCCCGAGGCGCAATAGGCGAAGACCGGCCCGGTTGCCGCGTCGATCGCCGCGCGCTGCGCGGCGACGTTCGCTTCGGTCAGCGCACCGCCGATGACGGGGTTCTCGACGAACGCCAGTCCCGCCGCCTCGACGGCCGCGCGCAGGCGCGCGGCAGCAAGCTCGGGCGGGTTCTCGCCGTCGGGGCGGTTGCAGATCACCGTCCGGTAGCCCGCCGCCGCGATGGCGGGCACGTCCGCGGGCGTGATCTGCGGCGAGGTCGTGTAGGTCGGCGTCAGCGTACGGAAGGACATCGCGGGCTTGCTCCTTTGGGCGCCGCCGGGCGGGGCGGCGGTCAGGCGGTGGTTTCGCTGGGGCCGGGACCGAACAGCCGGGCGCGGATCGGATTGGCGGCGAACATACCGGCCAGCATGGCCAGAAGGAAGACCAACCCGCCAGCGCCGCCCCAGCCAAGACTGGCGACCGCCGGGCCGGGGCAAAGCCCCGCAAGCCCCCACCCGGCACCGAACAGGACCGACCCGAGGATCAGGTCGGGGCCAAGCCGCGTTCCCGCCGGGGGCGGAAAGGCCCCTCCCGCCGCGGGCCAGGGCATCCGCGCGGCGATGCGCCAGGCCAGCGCCATTGGCGGCAGGGCTCCGGCGAAGACGAAGGCAAGCGTCGGGTCCCATGCGCCCAGGATGTCCAGAAAGCCCAGCACCCGCGCCGTGTCGGTCATCCCCGCGACGTAAAGCCCCGCGCCGAAGAGGCCGCCCGATAGGGCTGCGATCAGCACCCGCATCTCAGGCCCCTCCCAAAAGATGGCGCGTGGCCGCCACCATCGCCATTCCGGCAAGCATATAGACAAGGGTCGCGGCAATCCCGCGCGGCGACAGGCGCGAGATGCCGCAGACCCCGTGGCCCGAGGTGCAGCCGTTGGCCATCCGCGTGCCGACGCCGACCAGAAGCCCCGCGCCGACCACGGCGGTGATGTTGCCGGTCAAATGCGTGCTCGCCCCGCCCGACAGCAGCGCAAGCAGCGCGGGAACGCCCGCCAAAGCCGCGACGAAAGCCGCGGTCTCGGCCCTTCGCGGCCCGGCCGAGCCGTCGACCAGGCTGGCCAGGATGCCGCTGGCCCCCATGACCCTGCCGGTGCCCAGCAAAAGCACGGCCCCGGCCGTTCCGATCATCGCCCCGCCCGCCAGGCCCGCAAGCCACTGTCCCGCCATCTGCCCCGCTCCAATACCGGGCCCGTCCGGCGCCCCGCCGACCAGAGTAACCGGGTGACCGAAAGGTGCAACCGCCCCGTGTCGGCCTCGAAACGGGGCGGGGACTGCCGACATCCCGGTCTTGTTCCCCTGCGCTTGACTTGCATCAAGGCCGCTTGTGGTAGAGCGTGGTGGTGTCGGCTGACGGCGCAAAGGGGGGGACCCATGAAGTCAACGGCAGAGCGCAAGGCAGACCTGGTGGCGCGGCGCGATCTGTTGCGCGCGCGCATGGCGGGGATCGAGGCGGAGCTGGATGCCCATTCGTCGCGCGACTGGGAGGAACTCGCGACCGAGCGCGAAGGCGACGAGGTGCTAGAGGACCTCGGCCAGTCGGCGCAGCACGAAAACCGCATGATCGAGGCGGCACTGGCCCGCATCGAGGCCGGGGAGTACGGCGATTGCGTCAAGTGCGGAACCCGCATCGACGAAGCCCGGCTGGATCTTGTTCCGGCAACGCCGTTCTGCCGCACCTGCGCGGCCTGAAGCGCGCCGTCGCCGCGCGGGCCAGGCCCGTCGCGGGGCATTGCGCGGCGGCGCGGTTTCGCGGAATGTCGGTCCCGTGATGCCGATTGCCACCCAGACCACTGTCGCGCCCACCTTCACGGGCGGCGAATCCGTCGCCCGCCCGGCTGACCTGCCGCGCGGATGCCGTTGCGGACGGCGGGAACCGTGACCGCACGGCCCGTCCATCTTGCGGTGCGCGATGGCGTGGCCGTCGCAGTCATCGATCATCCGCCAGTGAATGCGCTGTCCCATGTCGTTCGGGCCGGGCTTTGGGCGGCGCTGGACGCGGTCGAGGCGGACCCCGCCCTGCGGGGCCTCGTGATCCGGGCCGAGGGCCGGACCTGGCCCCCGGGGGCCGACATCCGCGAGTTCGACGCCCCCCCGAAGCCGCCGATCCTGGGCGAGCTTTGCGACCGGATCGACGGCTTTGCCAAGCCCGTCGTTGTCATCCTGCATGGCACCGTGCTCGGTGGCGGGCTGGAGCTTGCGTTGGCGGCGCGCGCGCGGCTGGCCCGGCCCGGCACGACCTTCGGGCTGCCCGAAGTGACGCTTGGCCTGTGTCCGGGGGCAGGGGGCACGCGGCGGCTTCCGGCGCTGATCGGGGCGAAGGCCGCGCTGGGGCTGATGCTGACAGGCCTGCCGGTCGCGGTCGGGGCGGCCGAAGGCATGGGGCTGATCGACGCCGTGGTCGAGGACGACGCCGAGGCGGTGGCGGCCGAACTGGTGCGGACACTCGCCGCCGAAGGTCCGCGCCCGCCCCAAGCCCGCCACGCAGACGCGGCCGCCTGGATGGCCGCGGTCGCCGAGGCGCGGGCCGGTCTGCGCGAGGCGCGCCTTCCCGCGCCCGCGCGCATCATCGGCTGCGTCGAGGCGGCGCTGCTTTTGCCGCCCGAGGCGGCGGGGCGGTTCGAAAGGGCGGCCTTCACCGACCTTGCCGCCACGCCGCAATCGCGGGCGCTCAGGCACGCGTTCTTCGCGGAACGCCGGGCGGGCCGGGCCGATGCGCCGGCCGCGGCCGGTGCGAAACCGCCCGAACGGGTCGCGCTGCTGGGTGCGGGGGACGAGGTTGCCCGCATCGCCGCCGCCCTGGCCGCCGCTGGCGCGGGGGTCACGCTGATCCCGCCGGTCCCGGAGGATGGCCTGGCTGGCCATGTGGCCGAGGCTGGTGCGGCGCTCGAGGCATCGGGCCGCCTGCCGCCCGGCGGCTGGGCGCGCCTGTCGGGGCGCATCGCTGTCACTGGCGTTCCGGGCGCGGTCGCCGGTTGCGACGCAGCCCTTGCGCTGGATGCCGAGGCGGCCGCGCTGGCCGCGCTGCTGCCCGCCCCGGGTCCGATCGTGATCCGCGATCTGGCCGAGGCCGAGGGCTTCCGCGCCGCCGTTCCCGAATTGGCGGGCCGCACTTTCGGACTTGCGCCGCTGCCGACACCCGCCTCGGGCCGGGTGGCCGAACTGACCGCCCCGCCCGTGGCCGACCCTGCCGCGCTTGGTGCCGCCATTGCTTTCGTGCGGCGGATGGACCGGACGGCTGTCGTCACCCGCGCGCCTGCGGGCCCCGCGCTGATCGCTGCGTTCTGGGCCGCGGCCGACCGCGCGGTCGGCGACGGCGCCTCGCCCTACCAGGTGGATCGCGCGCTGACCGGCTGGGGGTTCGCGCGCGGCCCCTTTGCGATTCGCGACAGGCTTGGCCTTGACCGCGCCCCGCCGCCGCAGGGTCCGGTCACCGAGGCTTTGTGGCTGGCGCTGATGGAATCGGGGCGCATCGGCGCGGTCACCGGCGCGGGCTTCTACCTTCACCCGCAGGGCGGAGCGGCCGCCGAGGACCCGGCACTCGCGGCGATGCTGGACGCCGCCCGGGTGCGCGCAGGCCAAGTGCCGCGCGCGGTCGAGGATGACGAGATCGCGCTGACCACACTTGCCGCGCTGGCCGTGGCCGGGGCGCGGCTGGTCGAACGCGGCGCGGTCGCACGGCCGTCGGATATCGACGTCCTGGCGATGGGCGCGCTGGGCTTTCCGCGATGGCGCGGCGGGCCGATGCAGGCCACGGACGAGGCCGGGGTGCTGTCGATGCGCAACCTGCTGCGCGATCTGGCGCGTGACGGGGGTGAGTTCTGGGTGCCGGGCACGATCTGGGACGATCTGATCCGGAACGGCCAGCGCTTCGCCGATCTCAACGCCTGATCCGTGCCGCTGATCCGCCCCCTTGATCCGCTGCCGGGGCGCGGTCCAAGGCCCCGCGCCGGGCCTGGCGGTCAGCCGAACGCGATGCCGACAATCACCAGCATCAGCCCTATCGCCGAAATGGCCAGCGCGGCAAGGTTGACCGCGACGATCCGCGACAGCCGCCCCCGCAGGTCCGCGTCGGCCAGCCCCGCGCGCCGCGCCCGCCAGACCGCCGCCATGCACCAGCCAAGGACACCGACCCCGCCCAGCGTCACCGCCGCACCCGCCCAGATAAGAGCCTCCAACCTGCCGATCCTTCCCTTATGCCGCCCCGGTCATATGCGATGGCGCGACCGGGCCGTGCAAGGCCCGCCGCCCGCAGGCCCGTCCCGCCCTTGCGGGCGGCGGTTCCATCGTCTAGGCCACGGGTCCTGTCCAGACCCGGAGACGACGCGATGCCCGATGCCGCCGCAGCCAGCGATGCCGCCTACAACGTGACCGCCGATGAACTGCGCCAGTTCATCGAACGCTACGAACACCTCGAGGCGGAAAAGCGCGACATCACCGACCAGCAGAAAGAGGTGATGGCCGAGGCCAAGGGCCGCGGTTACGACACCAAGGTCATCCGCAAGGTCATCGCGCTGCGCAAGAAGGACAAGGACGAACGCGCCGAGGAAGAGGCCGTGCTGGAAATGTACCTCGCCGCGCTGGGCATGAACTGACCCGACCCCGGCCCCGCCGGGCTCAGACCCACAGCACCTCGACCCCCGGGATCTCGGCGATTTCGGACAGGTCGGCCTCGTAGGCTTCCGAGATGCGGGTGACGAGGTTCTCGGTCCAGCCGGGGAAGGGCAGGTCCACCTCGACCGCCTCTGTCCGTGCGAACTTGTCCAGGAACACCGCCGCGATCCGCCGCCGCTGGTCGGCCGAGGACGGCGGGTTTGCGGCCAGGTAGTCCTGCATCCTCTTGAATCCGGCGGGCGTCAGGACGGCGGCCATCATGTCGTGCTCGCCCGCCAGCGGCATGCCCTCGTCCACCCCGGCCACGCGCCGCAGGATCTCGGGCCACAGCACCGGCGCATCCTCGCTGCACGTGACGATCAGGCGCGAGTCGGGCACCGACGCCGCGATCGCCTGCACCACGGGTGCCCAGCGCAGCGACAAGGGATCACGGTCGCCCAGGACGCTGGCATAGGTCGCGCCGGGGATCTGCGCGATGAGCGCGGGCAGCAGCGTCGCGGGATTCCGAAGCGCCAGGTGGAACTCGCACTGCGCGTCGGGGAACAGGTTCGCCAGCGCCTCGATGCGCCGTCCGGCCCCGGCATGGAAACCGCGCGGCGTCACGGCGCGTGCGGGGATTCCAAGAAAATGGTCATGCGACAGGATCAGCCGCTTCGGCGGCTCGCCCCCCACGATCGCATCCAGCAGAACCTCTTGCGTCTCGCCGCTGGCAGGTGCGCCTTTCAGCGCCACCAGTGTGTCGCGCAGGATCGGGCGATAGCGGCCCGGCGCAGGCACGGCGATGCCGCGCTCGCCCAAGGGGCCGCGGTCGCGCAACAGGCTGCGGATCAGCCGGTCCTCGTCGGTGCAGTGGCTGCCGATATGAAAGGCGATGTCCATCCTGCCGTCCCCAAGCCGCGGCCCTTGCCGCCGGGCCCCTTGCGCGGGGCGGACCATAGGGCGGTTTCGCCGCAAGGGAAACGGGGGTGCAGGCGCGTCCCCGGCATGGATGGGGGCCGCTGGACAAGGCAAGGGTCGGTGCGATAGCCCACGTTGCATGAAACCGGGCAGGGCAGGGCAAACGGGCGACGGTGCCGCGGATCGCGCGGTGCCCTGGGTCGGCGGCCCGGGCGGGTCGCCGCGCGGTGCGACCCTGCCGCTCTGGTCAGTCGGCGCGGTGCTTGTCGCGGCGCTGGCGCTTTTGCCGGTGCTGTCGGTCGCGGTGATCGCCCTGACCCCGACCGAGAACATCTGGCCGCACCTGATCTCGACCACCCTGCCGCGCTACCTTGCCAACACCGCGATCCTGGCCCTCGCCGCCTCGGCCCTGGCCGCTGCCGCGGGCACTGGGGCCGCGTGGCTGGTGACGATGTACCGCTTCCCGCTGTCGCGCGCGCTGGAATGGCTCTTGCTGCTGCCGCTTGCGATACCGGCCTATGTGGGGGCCTACGCGGTCGTCGATTTCCTGGACTACTCCGGCCCGGTTCAAAGCGCGATGCGCACCGCGATGGGCTGGACATCGGGGCGCGACTACTGGTTCCCCGAGGTCCGCTCGCGCGGGGCGGCGGCAGTGGTGCTGGCAGCAGCGCTCTATCCTTACGTCTACATGCTGGCCCGCGCCGCCTTCCGCGAACAGCCCGCGGGCAGCTACGAGGTCGCGCGTGCCCTGGGCGCCGGGCCGGTCCGGCTGTTCCTGCGCGTTGGCCTGCCGCTGGCGCGCCCCGCCATCGCGGCGGGGGCCGCCATCGTGATGATGGAGACGGTGAACGACTTCGGCGTCGTCGACTTTTTCGGTGTGCAGACGCTGACGACAGGGATCTTCACCGTGTGGCTGGAAACGGCGAACGCGGGCGGCGCGGCGCAGATCGCGTGCGTCATGCTGGTGGTGATGCTGGGCCTTGTCGCCGTCGAACAGGCGGGGCGGCGGCGGCAGATGTTCTGGCAGTCGGCGCGGACCGCCCGCCCGGTGACGCCGGTCCCCCTGCGCGGAGGGGCGGGCTGGGCCGCGACGGTGGTCACCGCCATTCCCTTCGCCATCGGTTTCCTGCTGCCGGTGGGCGTGCTGATCGGCCACGCGGCGGACGCGCCGGGGGTCTGGGTCAGCCCCGGTCTGATGCGGGCGCTTCTGAACACGCTTGTCACGGCGGGGGGGGCCGCGGTGCTGACGGTCACGCTCGCGATCCTGATGGTCTATGGCGCGCGCCTGTCGGGGCGCCGCCTGCCCGCGCTTCTGTTGCCCGCGACGGCGGTGGGATATGCGGTTCCGGGCGCGGTGCTGGCGGTCGGCACGCTGATCCCGCTGGCCGCGCTCGACCACCGGATCGCGGATGCGGTTCTGGCGCTGACCGGGCAGGATCCGGGCCTCATGCTGACGGGGTCGGCGGCGGCAATCGTCTTCGCCTATTCGGTGCGCTTCTTCGCCATCGCCGAGGGTGCGGCGGACGCAGCCTTCGGGCGCGTGCCGCCGTCGCTGTCGCAGGCGGCGCGGTCACTCGGGCGGTCGGCAGGGGGCGCGCTGCGCGCCGTCCACCTGCCGCTGATGCGCGGGTCGGTGGCGACGGCGCTGCTTCTGGTCTTCGTGGATGGCGTGAAGGAGCTGCCCGCGACGCTGCTTTTGCGCCCGTTCAACTTCGAGACGCTGGCCACACGGGTGCATGAAAAGGCAAGCCTTGAAAACATCGGCGAGGCCGCGCCCCCCGCACTTCTGGTCGTGGCGGTCGGCATACTGGCTGTCGCGGTGCTCGCGCGCGCGCAGATGGGGCGGCGCAGGGCCTGACCGGCGCGACACTTGCGGGGCCGACGGACGGGCGGTATGTGAAAGCCCGAGCCCCTATAGCTCAGCTGGAAGAGCAGCAGTTTTGTAAACTGACGGTCGGCGGTTCGATCCCGTCTGGGGGCACCACATTTCCCGTTCCAGCAAGGCAGGCCGACGCGCCGTCTGCTATCGGCAGGCCTGCCCCGGCGGCAGACCATCGGCGTCCCGCCTGTCGGAAATGTTCGATAAGTGATATTCTAGATCGAAAAATGCTTTGCAAGTGCCTCAGGAAGTTCGAATTCGACAAGCACCTTTGCCCGCCCGTCAGCCGACATCTTGCGAGCGGTCTTTGCCACGATGCCGTCGATGTCCAAATCCGAATGCGTCCGGGCGAAATCGGCGAAGTACCAGCGCAGGAAGACGAAACAGATCACATCCTCCAGCGCCTGCACCTCGGCGTCGCGCTTGATGCCTTCCTTCCGCAGCATCCGTTCCGCCGCCGCGATATCCCCGGCCCCGTATCCCGCCGCCGCCATGATCCCGGCAATCCGCGCCGCATGCCGCCGCCCCTGTTCGCGCCGCCACTCCAGATAGCCCACCTTGCCCTCGGGATAGGCCGCGCGGGGCAGCAGCCAGCGTTCGACATGCTGCCCCCGCGCGGCGATCTTCAGGGGGTCCGAGGCACCGGGGAACAGGCGGTCCAGTTCGGCGCTCATCCGTTCGCCATAGACCAGCGCGGCGGGGCGGCCGTCCGCGACCGAGGGGTCGGCGGCGTTCGCCGCGTCGATGGCGGCCAGGGCGGCGGCAAGGTCAGGCATGACACGGCCTTTCGGCAAAGGGGCACCGCAGAATCTTACCGAAGAATTTGCCCCCCGGCAGAAATTTCGTGAAATCTCCGCACTGCGGGACCGCACGAAATGACCCTTAACAGATCGTTACCGCCCTTGAGGTCGTCCTGCAATTTCAATCCCTTGCCGACCCGTGCACGCGTGCACATACCGCCCCTCAGCTGTCAAACCGCGTCGCCCCCCGGCGGTTGGCGTCCACCGGGTCCGTCGCAATCGCCGCCGCATGCGCCCGCTGGTCGCAGTTCGACCGGGGACAGATCCGGCAATTGATCCCGATGGGTGTCATGCGGGCCTGCGCCACACTGAAGGCCTCGGCATAACCCACCTCGCTTGCGTGCTCGATGGCGCAGCCCATCGCCACGGCAAGGCGGTTGTCTTGCGCGTGCCGCGCCCAGGTGGGGCGGTCGACGGTGCGGGAAAAGACGAAGAACTGGCTGCGGTCCGGCATCTCCACGAACTGCGGCACGATCCGCCCCGGCGTGCGGAAACTCGTGTGAACATCCAGCCGCGGGCAGGCCCCGCCGTATTCGGCAAGGTGAAACCCGGTCGCCGAAAACCGCTTGGTCACGTTCCCGCCCTTGTCGATCCTAAGGAAGAAGAACGGCACCCCCTGCGCCCCTTCGCGCTGAAGGGTCGTCGCCCGGTGGCAGGCCTGTTCAAAGCTCACGCCGAAGCGCGTCGCCATCAGGTCAAGGTCATACTTCGTGGCCTTCGCCTCTGCCAGGAATGCGTCGTACGGCATCAGCACGGCGGCGGCGAAATAGTTCGCAAGCTCCACCTTCAGCCGCCCCAGACCCCGCGCATCTGAAATGCCCGAGCGCGCCGCCAACGGGTCGATCATCGTCGCATGCTCCAGCAGCCCCGCCATATGGACCAGTTGAAAGACGCGGTTCGTGTGATCCAGCGCCTCGGACAGCAGGATCACGCGGCGCACCTCGTCATACTGCCGCAACGTTCCGGGCAGGTCTTCCACCCGCACGAGCCGCACGGTGATGCCCAGCCGTTCGGCCAGCCGACGCTTCAGCGCGGAATAGACCTCGTCCCGATCGGGCACACCGTCGCCCCAGAACCGCGCCGCCGCCACCTCCAGCTCGGGGAAATGGTTGCGGTTCTTGCGGAAGAAGTTGTGGACCGCCCCCTCGGGCGAAGACGCAACCGCCGGCCCCTCGGCCTCGGAGAGCGCCATCAGGCGGTCGGACGCACCCGACCAGGCGCGGTGCAGGCGGAACAGCGATTGCACCAGCCCCGGCGCGTGGACCAGCGCCGCGCGCAACTGGGGCAGGTCGGGCCGGATGCCGTCGAACAGCGGGTCCTGCATCAGGACGCGCAGGTCCGCCAATTGGCTCGCGCTGTCATCCTCGGCGATGTCTCGCCAGTCGACACCGTAGGTATCCAGCAGGCGCAGAAGCACGCCGACCGAGACGCTGCGCTGGTTGTTCTCCAGAAGGTTCACATAAGCCGCGCTAATTCCCAGCGCGCGCCCCATAGCCCCCTGCGTCTCGCCCCGTTCCAGCCGCAGGCGGCGCAGATGGGGGCCGATGAAGGTTTTCTGCATACCGCCGCACACACTCCTTCAAATGCTGTGTTTACAATATTACAAAATACTCGTAATGTAAATTCTCGCGTTTACAGCGGAACCCGCTTTGGTTTTGCAACCTCGGCGCACTGTGGCATCGGCACCCCAAGGCATCAGGCCCAAGGGAGCGTTCACCATGAAAACCGGCATCACCCACCTGTTCATCCCCGGCCCGACGAACGTTCCCGATGCGGTGCGCCAGGCGATGAACGTGCCCATGCAGGACATGCGCGCCCCCGATTACGGTGCGTTCGTCCTGCCGCTCTTCCAGCGGCTTAAGCAGCTGTTCCGCACCGAAACCGGCCATGTGATGCTGTTCCCCGGCTCGGGCACCGGGGCCTGGGAAGCCGCAATCACCAACACGCTGAACCCCGGCGACCGCGTGCTGATGAGCCGGTTTGGCCAGTTCTCGACCCTCTGGGTGCAGATGGCCGAACGCCTTGGCCTGAACGTCGAATGCATCGACGTGCCCTGGGGCGCGGGCGTGCCGGTTACGGAATACGCCAAGCGTCTGGCCGCCGACCGGGCGGGCGAGATCAAGGCCGTCTTCGTCACCCACAACGAAACCGCAACCGGCGTGACCAGCGATGTCGAAGCCGTGCGCGCCGCGATGGATGATGTCTGCCACCCGGCGCTTCTGTTCGTGGACGGCGTGTCCTCGATCGGGTCGATCGAGTTCAGGATGGACGACTGGGGCGTCGACCTTGCCGTGACCGGCAGCCAGAAGGGCCTGATGCTGCCCGCGGGCCTCGGCATCCTGGGTGTCAGTGAAAAGGCCATCGCCGCGTCGAAGACCGCCACGATGCGCCGCGCCTATTTCGAATTCGCCGACCAGCTGAGCATGAACGCGACCGGCTATTTCCCCTACACCCCGCCGACGCAGCTGCTGCACGGGTTGCACAAGTCGCTGGACCGCATCTTTGCCGAAGGCCACGACACCGTCATCGCCCGCCACCGCCGCCTGGCGACGGGTGTCCGCCGCGCCGTGAATGCCTGGCGGCTGGATCTGGTGGCGGAGCATCCCTCGCTCTACTCCGACACGGTATCGGCAATCCGCGTGCCCGACAGCGTGGATGCCCGCGACGTCATCCGCATCGCCTATGAGCGCTACAACACCTCGCTCGGCTCGGGTCTGGCGCGGCTGGCGGGCAAGGTCTTCCGGATCGGCCACCTGGGCGACCTGAACGAAGGCATGGTCCTAACCGCCTTGTCCGTGACCGAACTTGCGCTGCGCGCGGCGGGGGCCAAGGTGGACTTCGGCTCGGGCGTCGCGGCGGCGCAGGAATGGTTCGCTGAAGCCACCCCGGAAGCCATGCGGATCGCGGCGGAATAAGCCATGAGCCATTCGCTGTTCCCCCTTCGCCGCCAGCGGTTGCAGCGGTCCGAACTGGCCGTGCCGTCCAGTAACCCCGCGATGATCGACAAGGCCGCCAACGGCCCCGCCGATTACGTCTTCCTCGACCTAGAGGACGCGGTCGCGCCCCCCGAGAAAGAGCAGGCCCGGAAGAACTGCATCCAGGCGCTGAACGACATCGACTGGGCCGCCAAGGGCAAGACCGTCAGCGTCCGCATCAACGGCCTCGACACCCACTACATGTACCGCGACGTCGTGGACGTGATGGAGCAGGCGGGCGACCGCGTTCACACGCTTCTGGTGCCCAAGGTGGGCGTGCCCGCCGACCTCTACATGGTGGAAGCCATGTGCAACCAGATCGAGCAGGCCAAGGGCCTGAAGGCCCGCGTGGGGCTGGAGGCGCTGATCGAGACGGCGCTTGGCATGGCAAATGTCGAGGCCATCGCCCAGTATCAGGGGCAGGGGCGGCTCGAGGCGCTGCACTTCGGCGTCGCGGACTTCGCCGCGTCGATGCGCGCGCGGACGACCAATATCGGCGGACTGAACCCGCACTATCCGGGCGACCAGTGGCATGCGGCGATCAGCCGGATGGTGGTGGCCTGCCGCGCCTATGGCCTGCGCGCCATCGACGGCCCCTTCGGCGATTTCAGCGACCCCGAGGGCTACAAGGAAGGCGCGCGGCGCGCGGCGGCGCTGGGCTGCGAGGGCAAGTGGGCGATCCACCCCAGCCAGGTGGCCTATGCGAACGAAGTCTTCAGCCCGACCGAGGCGGAAGTGACCAAGGCGCGGCGGATCATCGAGGAGCTGAAGGCGGCCGAGGCACAGGGCAAGGGCGCGGCCAGCCTGGACGGCAAGATGATCGACGCGGCGAGCGAGAAGATGGCGAAGAACGTGCTGGTGATCGCCGAGGCGATCGGCGGGCGGTAGCAGCCCCGTCACCCTTACCCTCTCCCCCGAGGGGAAACGGGCGGCGCGGGGTGGCAGCCCGAGCGCAAGTCCCCGGTCGGGACAGGCGCGGCACAAACGAACAAGCACCCCCCCCTCCCCCTTCGGAGGAGAGGGCCGGGGTGAGGGGGCGATGCCCGCCACGGGCGCGCCACGAACGAAGGGAGCGAGGACAATGGACATCCACGAATACCAGGCCAAAGACATCCTTGCCCGCTTCGGCGTGCCGGTGCCGAAGGGGGGCCTCGCCTATTCTCCTGAACAGGCCGCCTTCCGGGCGCGCGAACTGGGCGCGGGGCCCTGGGTCGTGAAGGCGCAGATCCATTCCGGCGGGCGGGGTGCGGCAGGCGGTGTCAAGCTCTGCCAAACCGAGGAAGAGGTGCTCAGCTACTCGGCCAGCCTCTTCGGCAAGCAGCTTGTGACCAAGCAGACCGACGCGAACGGCAAGGGCATCTACCGCGTCTGGGTCGAGGCGGCGTCCGCCATCGACAAGGAACTGTACCTCGGCTTCGTGCTCGACCGGAAATCCGAACGCATCATGATCGTCGCCTCCGCCCACGGCGGGATCGAGATCGAGGACCTGGCCGAATCCGATCCGAACTCCCTGCGCCGCATGGTGGTGGACCCCGCCGTGGGCCTTGCGGGCTTCCAGGCGCGGGAACTCGCGTTCGCGCTGGGCCTCAAGGGCGACCAGATCGCCCAGATGGTGACGGTGCTCAAGGCCTGCTACCGAGCCTACCGCGACCTTGACGCGACGATGGTGGAAATCAACCCGCTCGTCATCACCAAGGACGGCAACCTGACCGCGCTCGACGCGAAAATGTCCTTCGACACCAACGCGCTCTTCCGCCGCCCGGAAATCCTCGAACTCCGCGACCGCAGCCAGGAAGACCCCCGCGAAAGCGGCGCGGCGGATCACGGCCTCGCCTATGTGGGCCTTGATGGCGACATCGGCTGCATCATCAACGGTGCGGGCCTTGCGATGGCGACGATGGACATGATCAAGCTGTCCGGGGGCGAGCCCGCGAACTTCCTCGACATCGGCGGCGGTGCATCGCCCGAACGGGTCGTCCGCGCCTTCCGCACGGTGCTGGCCGACAAGAACGTGAGCGTGATCCTTGTGAACATCTTCGCCGGCATCAACCGCTGCGACTGGGTCGCCGAGGGGGTCGTGAAGGCCTACAAGGAAGTCGGAATGACGATCCCGGTCGTCGTCCGCCTTGCCGGCACGAACGTGGAAGAGGGCAAGGCGATCCTCCGCACCTCGGGCCTGCCGCTCATCACCGCCGACACGCTGGCCGACGCCGCCGAAAAGGCCGTCGCCGCCCGCCCGAAACTCGCCGCCTGAAGGGGACGATCATGGCCATTCTCATCACCGACAAGACCCGCGTCATCGTCCAGGGCATGTCCGGCCGCATCGGCCAGTTCCATGCCCAGGACATGATCCGCTACGGCACCAACGTCGTCGGCGGCGTGACCCCCGGCAAGGGCGGCGAGCGCCTGCTCGACCGGCCGCTGTTCAACACCGTCCGCGAGGCGGTGGAGCAGACGGGGGCCGAAGCGTCGCTTCTGTTCGTGCCGCCGCCCTTCGCGGCCGACGCGATCATGGAAGCGGCCGATGCAGGCATCAAGACCGCCGTCTGTGTGACCGACGGTATCCCCGCGCAGGACATGATGAAGGTGAAGCGCTTCCTCAAGCGCTACCCCGAACACCGCAAGATGCGGCTGATCGGCCCGAACTGCGCCGGGATCATCTCGCCCGGCAAGGGTTTCATGGGCATCATGCCGCCCCACATCTATATGGCCGGACGGGTGGGCATCGTCGGGCGCTCCGGCACGCTGGGCTATGAAGCGGCCAGCCAGATGAAGGCGCTGGGGATCGGCGTTTCCACCTCGGTCGGCATCGGCGGCGACCCGATCAACGGCTCGTCCTTCAAGGATATCCTGGAACTCTTCGAGGCCGATCCCGGCACCGACGCCGTCATGATGATCGGCGAAATCGGCGGCCCGCAAGAGGCCGAGGCCGCGGAGTGGGCGCGGAAGCACATGAAAAAGCCCGTCTGCGCCTATATCGCCGGTCTCTCGGCCCCCAAGGGCCGCAAGATGGGCCACGCGGGCGCGATCATCTCGGCCTTCGGCGAAAGCGCGCAGGAGAAGGTGGAAATCCTGAACGCCGCCGGCATCACCGTCGTCCCGAACCCCTCCGCGATGGGCGAGACGATGGCGCGCGTGCTGAAGGTGCGCGCGGCGGCCTGACGGGGAACGCCCCGCCCTGCCTTGTGCCCGGCGGCTGCTGGACAATCGTCGGGACTGCTGCCGGACCACCCGAACCTTGCGCCGGGCAGGAAGGGGCCGGACCGCCCGCGTGTTTCTTGACAGTTTCCTGTCCGGGCGAGCGTTGCGCGGAAGGTAAAAATTCGATGAATCCGCCCTCGCAACCCCTTGCGATTACACGCCCGTTAACTTGTCCCTCAGGGGGACATCCCCGGGACAGTCGTCGCAAGTCCCCGGTCGCTCCCTTGCTGACCCCCGTCCTGAGCCCATCCTGACCGCCGCACCCCTTCCTTGCGCCGCCCCCGACATCCGGTCTATTCCGCCCCGCAACCCAACCGGCGGACCGAAATGACCAAGCCCCCTTCCGGCAAACCGGCCACGCGCGGCGCACGCGACCTGAAGGTGCGCGTCAAGACCGCCAAGGGGCGCAAGCTCAGCTCCACCCTCTGGCTGGAACGGCAGCTGAACGACCCCTACGTCGCCCGCGCCAAGCGCGAAGGCTATCGCGGCCGCGCGGCCTACAAGATTCTCGAACTGGACGACAAGTTCCGCTTCCTCGTGCCAGGCGCGCGCGTCGTCGACCTTGGCTGCGCCCCGGGCGGGTGGAGCCAGGTGGCCGTGGCACGGGTGAACAGCCTGGGCGAGAAGGGCGGCAAGAAGGTCGGCCGCATCCTCGCCGTCGACCTTCAACCCGTCGATCCGATCGCGGGCGTCGAAATCCACCAGCTCGACTTCATGGCCGACGACGCCGACACGCTGGTCAAGGGCTGGCTCGGCGGGCGGGCCGATGTGGTGATGTCCGACATGGCCCCCGCCGCCTCGGGCCACAAGGCGACCGACCATCTGCGCATCGTCGCCCTTTGCGAGGCGGCGGCGGAGTTTGCGATGGACGTCCTGGAACCCGGCGGCACCTTCGTCGCCAAGGTGCTGGCCGGCGGGGCCGAGGACTCGCTTCAGGTCCTGCTGAAGCGCGCCTTCACAAAGGTCGTCAACGTCAAGCCGCCCGCCAGCCGGTCGGACAGTTCCGAAAAGTTTGTCGTGGCCACAGGCTTCCGGGGCCGCCCCGATAGCGACCCCGATCACGGGGACGGTGGCGCTACTTCGGCTTGACCGCGTACTTCGCCGCCTTCGACTGCGACGCGATCCAGTCCATCGCCGCCAGAAGAACGCCCGAGATCACGAACACAAGGTGGATCACCACCAGCCAGTAAATCTTCTCGGGCGGATACTTGTCGATGTCCATGAAGACCTTGAGCAGATGGATCCCCGAGATCGCCACGATCGAGGCGACGAGCTTCAGCTTCAGGGTCGAGAAATCGACCTGCCCCTGCCATTCCGGCTTGTCTTCGTGGTCGGCGACCGTGTCCATGCGGCTGACAAAGTTCTCGTAGCCCGAAAAGATCACGATCAGGATCAGGTTCGCGGCGAGGCTGAGGTCGATCAGCGCAAGCGCCCCCAGCACCGCGTCGTTCACTGTGATCTCGGTGATCTTCTGGAACAGGTGCCAAAGCTCAAGCGCGAAGCTCCACAACAGGATGACCAGCGCGCCCACCAGCCCGACATACATCGGCGCGACAAGCCAGCGGCTGGCGAACAGCCCGCGTTCGATCAGTCGTTCCACCCCGTCCCTCTCCCTTGTTGCACGGTCCCGTCAGGCGGGCCGTTTCTGACATGCCGACGATAGGTAGGGCAGGTCCGAGCGTTTGTCAGGGGTTCAGAGGGATGGAAACGCCCTCGACCGTGATGATCGCAGGCTCGCCCAGGTGGAACAGGTAATAGCTGACCCGGTCCGACGGGCGGCGCAGCACGCCCGGCCGCTGGTCAAGATCGCGCGCCACGCGGAATTCCGGGCGGAAGGCGCTGTCGCCCACGCCGACCTTCTGATGCGGCGACACCAGGATGTCGGTCTTCGGCCGTTCACGGCCCAGCGCGCCTGCGCGGATCAGCAATGGCTGCGCGTCGGGGTAACCCGCAAGGAACGAATCGTCGAGGTGCACGACGTCCAGCCACTTGACCGGAAGGAACCCGCCCGCCGCCGTCCGGACAGGGTCGCGCAGCCGCAGCGCCTTGACCGGAAGTTCCCCGAACGAGGTCATCACGCGGACATCGCCGCAGATGCCGGGAAGCGTCCAGACCCGCGTTTTCGCTGCTGCGGCGGCCGCCGGGGTGGCCACGGGGGTGACCACGGGGGGCACCGGCGTTCCGGCAGAGGGGGCAGGGGTCAGCACCGCGTTCGACATTTCACGTCACTCTTCACACACGGCCCGTTTTGGACCGTCACCGATCTCGCGTTCAGGCTGCGGACGGCATGCCGGGGCCTGCATGAAATTGCCCCGGCATGCCTCACCCACACCGAACACCACCGGCACCCGCCGGAGAGATCGCACCGTTACACCGACACCACTCGCTACGCTGGCAATCCCCTGATCCGGGTCTTGCTGCACCCTTGAATAGCGTGCCGAATGGGGCAGCCTTAAGACCTTGTTCGCCTTCAAACAGCGCGAAGTATTTACACCCCTTCGTGTACTGGACATGACACTGGCGTTGCATCTGGAAACAATCCCCTTGCAGGACGCCTTGTTTTGCTGGGTTCTGGCCCGAATGGCTCGCGCAATTGTTTACGTCCCATTCGGACGACCACTAACTAAAAGACAGTATCCATTTACCTTCGTTAACGCGTCCAGGTGACCTTTCGTATTGGAAACAAACAGTTTTTAGGAAGTTTTTCCGCCGTCTTTGTCCACTCCGCGCCGATGATGCGCCGCTGGCGGCGGCATTGAACGCACTGCATGGAATCGGCGGCTCCTGCCACCGCTGCCGCAACCGTCGGTCAGGCCAAGACCTGACGACGGGCTTGGGCCGGGCAGGCAGGCCGGGCGGGCAGCATTGACAGCGCGCCCCGGCAAAGGCATCCGGGTATCCCGAAGTCCCAGTGTGCGGCTGTCCTCGGCGGGCCGTCCCAGTGCCTGCCTGTGCACGACGGGCGACATCTGCGGGCCTTTGGCCCTCGCCGTTGCGGAATGTAAGGATCGTGACCCTAAGCCAGCACGCCCGCCTGTCGGTGGCACCGATGATGGACTGGACCGACCGGCACTGCCGGGCGTTCCACCGCGTGCTGTCGCGGCAGGCGCTGCTGTACACCGAGATGGTCACCTCCGCCGCGCTGATCCACGGCCCCGCCGACCGCCTGCTGCGCTTCTCGTCCGCCGAACAGCCCGTGGTGCTGCAACTGGGCGGGGCCGACCCGGCGGAACTGGCCATTGCAGCGGCGATGGGGGCCGATGTGGGGTATGCCGAGATCAACCTGAACTGCGGCTGCCCGTCCGACCGGGTGCAATCGGGTTGCTTTGGCGCGGTGCTGATGGAACGCCCGGTGCTGGTGGCCGATTGCCTTTCCGCCATGATCGCCGCGCAGCCCCGCGAGGTCACGGTCAAGTGCCGCATCGGGGTCGACGACCAGGATCCCGCGACAGCGCTGCCCGCGTTCCTGTCGCACGTCCGGGGCGCAGGCGTGACCCGCGTCATCATCCACGCCCGCAAAGCCTGGCTTCAGGGCCTGAGCCCCAAGGAAAACCGCGAAATCCCGCCGCTCGACCATGATCTGGCGCTGCGGATGAAAGACCGCTTCCCCGACCTGCACATCTCGGTCAACGGCGGCATCGCGTCGCTGGCGGATGCGCAGGCGATGCTGAGGCGCGGGTTCGACGGGGTGATGGTGGGGCGCGCGGCCTATCACGCGCCCTGGGACATTCTGGGCATGGCGGATGCGGCGATCTGGGGCGGTGCGCCGGGGCCGGACCCGGTCGCGGCGGCGCTGGCCATGCGGTCCCACATTGCCGCCCACCTGGCCGAGGGCGGGCGGCTGGCCCAGGTCACGCGCCACATGCTGGGCCTGTTCCACGGCCGCCCCGGCGCGCGCGCCTGGAAACGCGTGCTGTCAGAGCGCGCGGCTCTGCCCGGCGCGGGGCTCGACGTGCTTGACGCCGCGCTGGCCGAGGTGACGCGCGCCGCCGCCTGATCCCGCGCGCCCGCGTCCCGCCCTTTGCTGCGGCGCGGCAAGGCTGCTAGGCTCGGCCGGTTCCCAGACCAGGTGCCCCGATGCCGCCATCCCCTCCCGACCTGTCCGTCATCATCCCGGCGGTGAACGGCACCGACGACATCGCCGGATGTCTCGACGCGCTCCGCCGAAGCGAAGGGGTAACGCTCGAGGTGATCGTCGCCGACCGCATGGGCGAGGCGCAGCGCTGGACGATCGAGCGCGACTACCCTTCGGTGCGCCTGATCCGCGTGCCTCCCGGCACCACCATCCCCGCGATGCGCGAGGTCGCGATCCGCGCCGCCACCGCGCCCGCCATCGCCGTGATCGAAGATCACGTCATCGTCCCTCCGGATTGGGCGCGCCGGATGCTCGACGCGCTGGCCGAAGGGCACGATGTTGTCGGCGGCGCGGTGGAAAACGCCGCGACGGGCAGCCTGATCGACTGGGCGGCCTTCCTTTGCGAGTATTCCGCCGTGCTGCCGCCTCTGCCTGCGGGCCCCTCCACCTGGCTGCCCGGCAACAACGTGATCTATCGCACCGAGGTGCTGCGCCGCTTTGGCGCCGTGCTGGCCGAGCACAAGTGGGAAAACCGCCTGCACGACGCGATGCGCGCCGAAGGCGTGGAACTCATCATGCGCCCCGACATCGTGGTCGGGCACAAGATGCACTACACCTTCGGCCTCTACATGTCGCAGCGCTATCTCTATTCCCGCAGCTACGCGGGCGCGCGGGTCGCGGGCTGGCCGCTGGCCGCGCGGCTGAAGATGGGGGCGATGGCCTTCGCCCTGCCGCCCCTTGTGCTGATGCGTACCGTGACCCGCATCCGGGCCAAGCGCTATCACGTGGACAAGCTGATTCGGTCGCTGCCGCTGCAGGTGGCCTTTGCGGTTTCGTGGGGAATGGGCGAAATCGCCGGGTATTGGTTCGGGCCCGGAAACGCCCTCAGCCGGGTGCGCTAACGCCCGCCAAAGTCGCGGGGTCGGTCGTTACTCGGCCGCATCCCGCATGCGCGCTGCCCGTCCGCCGCGCCTCTGGCGCAGGCGCGGGGCACGCGCCGGCAGTTCGGACATGATCGTGGCGCGCGCGTCGGGCGACAGGCGGCTCCAGACCGTGATCTCCTCGATGGTGCGATAGCAGCCGATGCACAGACGCTCCACCGGGTGGATCGTGCAGATCTTGATGCAGGGGCTGTCCACCTCGTCGCGCCTCCAGATGTCGTCCGTGTCGTCGTTCACGCCGATTCCTGTCCCAGATGCGCCATCCGGTCCAGCGCCCCCTGCAGGATAAACCCGGCCGCGACCTGATCTATGACCTCGCCGCGACGTTTTCGGGACGTATCCGCCTCCAGAAGCGCCCGTTCGGCGGCGACAGTGGACAGCCGTTCGTCCCAGAAGGCGATGGGCAAGGGAGTCAGCTTCTCCAGATTGCGCGCGAAGGCGCGGGTCGACTGGGCGCGCGGGCCTTCGGTCCCGTCCATGTTCACTGGCAGGCCGAGAATGACCCCCCCGGCACCGCGTTGCGACAAAAGCGTCAGCAGCGCCCCGGCATCCTCGGTGAACTTCACCCGGCGGATGACGGTGACAGGGGTTGCGATCCGGCGGCGCAGGTCCGACAGGGCGACCCCGATGGTCTTGGTGCCAAGGTCAAGGCCCGCGACCGCGCGGTCGCGCGGCAGCGCGGCGGCAAAGGCGGCGATGTCGTCCAGGATCATGCCAGGACCCCGGCCACATGCCGTCCCGGCGCGCTCACTCCGCCACTCCGGCCTTGCGGCCTGCCTCGGTGATGGCGGCAAGGTCGGCGGGGTTGGCGGCGAAGACGCCCTGCGCCTCGGTATAGACGGCCTTTGCCTTCTCGGCATTGCCCATCACCCCCAGCGCCACGATCAGCTGCGCCCATTCCGCGCTGGTGCCACCCTGCGCGGCCAGCCGGTCGGACAGGCGCTGCACCATGCCCTCGATCATCGCCTGGCGATCCTCGGGCGACATGTCCTTTGCCGCGGCCATGTCCTCCGCGGTCGGACCCGCCAGCGCCGGGGCAGGGGCGGGGGCAGGGGCGTCCGCTGACGAAGCCGCCGCCGCGGGCGCACCCTTCAGCCCCGCCTTCGCCGCCGCCGCATCGACCGCTGCCAGATCGTCGGGCCGGTCGCCGAACACGCCCCGCGCCTCGGTCCAGATTTCGGTCGCCTTCTCGGTCTGGCCAAGCACGCCCAACGCCACGATCAGCTGCGCCCATTCCGCGCTGGGGCCGCCTTGCGTCGCAAGACGGTCCATCAGGCGCGTGACCATGCCCTCGATCATCTTGCGCCGGTCCTCGGGCGACATGTCCTGCGCCGCCGCCATGTCCTCGGCCGTCGGCCCGGCCAGCGCCGCGCCCGGCGCCTCGGGCGGCAGCGTGTAATCCACCCCGGCCGCCTGCGCGACCAGTTCGATCCGGTCGCGGATATAGGGCACCCAGGGCGCGCCCGGCGGGCTTGCCTCCAGCAGCGGCGCCCAGAAACGGAAGGCGAGGTCGGGCCGGTTCACCTGCGCCTCGGCCAGCCCCATGTAGAACCGCGCCGTGCCATTGCCGGGATCGCGCCGCAGTGCCTCGGCCAGTGCGGCCTCGGCCTCGGGCGTCACGGTGCCGCCTGCCGCCAGGATCATCGCGTCGGCCGCCGCCGCATAGTCCCCCGCCTCTGCCAGGTCGCCCCTGGCCGCGATCACCTTGCCCCAGGCGTCCGCGGCGTCGGCCCAGTTGCCAAGTTCAGCTTCGTTCCGGGCCAGCAGGGTCAGCCCCGTCACGTCGCCCGGTCTGTCTGCCACCGCCTGGCGCAGGCGGCGGATCAGGTCGGCCGCCGCGGGATCGTCGGGGTCCTTGCGTGGCACGGCGCGCTTTGCCACGGCCTCGGCCTGGCTGGGCCGCTCGGCCCGCATCGCCTCGGACCGCGCGATCCGCTCGGCGCGGGGCACATCCGGATAGCCCGGCGCGCCCAGCCACCAATATCCCGCAACCGCCCCCGCCATCGCGACCGCGACGACGACCGCCGCAACCGCCCCGCCGCCCCGCGCCGGTTCCGCGCCACCCTCGGCCCGACCGGCCCGGTCGGCCTCCAGCATCCGCCGCGCGATTTCCACCCGCGCCCGCGCCGCCTCGTCGCCCGTCAGCGTGCCGCGCGCCAGATCGCGCTCCACCTCGGCCAGCTGGTCGCGGTAGACCGCCATGTCCTCGGCCCGGGCGGGCCGCGCCGCCCCGGTGCCCCGCGCCGCGCGCCAAAGCACCAGCCCGCTTGCCAGCGCAAGCGCCCCCGCCACCGCCCAGAAGATCATCAGCTCCATCGCGCCCCATCTAAGCCCAAGCCCGCCCGCGCAAAAGCCCGAAACCGACGCGCCGGTGCGCCTTGGGGCGACCTGCCGCAGCCACGATGTCGCATTTCGCCGAATCGCGACGCTTCCCGCGATGTGGCGCGGACGCGGTGCCTTCAAACACCTTTCCAAAGCCGCTAGAGCGGATACCGGGCGCAGCCGCGCCGGGACGCGTCCGACGACGAAAGGGGCAGGGGCCAGATGCAGCGCTATTCCGTCTTCGCCATCGCGCGGAAGGCCTTTGCCCACCACGAAGGCTGGGACCGCGCCTGGGCCTCTCCGTCGCCGAAACCCGCCTATGACGCGGTGATCGTGGGCGCGGGGGGCCACGGCCTTGCCACCGCCTACTACCTTGGCAAGAACTTCGGCATCACCAACCTCGCCGTCATCGAAAAGGGCTGGCTTGGCGGCGGGAACACGGGCCGCAACACCACCATCATCCGGTCGAACTACCTGCAGGACCCCTCGGCCGCGATCTACGAAAAGGCCCGGTCGCTCTACGAAACCCTCTCCCAGGACCTGAACTACAACGTCATGTTCAGCCCCCGGGGGGTGATGATGCTCGCCCAGACCGAGCACGAGATCCGCGGCTACAAGCGCACCGTCCACGCCAACATGCTCCAAGGCGTCGAGACCGAGTGGATCGGCCCCAAACGCGTCAAGGAACTCTGCCCGATCATGAACATCGACGGGCCGCGCTACCCCGTCCTCGGCGCGCTCTGGCAGCCCCGCGGCGGCACCGCCCGCCACGACGCCGTCGCATGGGGCTACGCCCGCGCCTGCTCCGACATGGGCATGGACATCATCCAGAACTGCGAGGTCACCGGCATCCGCGTCGAACAGGGCCAGGTCACCGGCATCGACACCACCAAAGGCGCCATCGCCACCCGGAAACTCGGCGTCGTCGTCGCCGGCCACACCTCGGTCCTGTGCGAAAAGGCAGGCTTCCGCGTGCCCATCGAATCCGCCTGCCTGCAGGCGCTCGTCTCGGAACCCATCAAGCCCTGCATGGACGTGGTCGTCATGGCCAACACCGTTCACGGCTACATGAGCCAGTCCGACAAGGGCGAGATGGTGATCGGCGGCGGCACCGACGGGTTCAACAACTACACCCAGCGGGGCTCGTGGCAGCACATCGAGGAAACCGTCCGCGCCCTGATCGAGACCTTCCCGATGATCTCGCGCCTCAAGATGCTGCGCCAGTGGGGCGGCATCGTCGACATGACCGGCGACCGCTCGCCCATCCTGTCGAAGACGCCGGTTTCGGGGATGTTCCTCAACTGCGGCTGGGGCACCGGCGGGTTCAAGGCGATCCCAGGGAGCGGCTGGGCGATGGCCGAACTGATGGCGCGCGGGCACTCGCCCCTGACCGAGGAGTTCAGCATGTACCGCTTCCGCGAGGGGCGGTTCATCGACGAGAGCGTCGCGGCGGGGGTGGCGCATTGAGCTTCCTAAGCCATCTTTCTCCTGACCAAATTATCACCGTGATAGTGGCATTTGCGTCGGCACTTCTTGGTGGTGCAATTTCTTTTCTCACAAGCTTCCTTTTAGCTCGTTCTGAGCGCTCTCATTCTGAGAAGGTTAGAAGAAGCGAAAGACTGGAGGCGCGAGCTTACGAAGCCCACTCCGGACTCGTGAAGATTCTTCAATTGGCCAACGGTCTTTATTCATTGGACAAAGCAATTCAGGCTGAATTCGACAGAGCCGCTGCGGAGCCTGATCCAATCCAAGATCCTGCAATGATAGTCCAAGAAATTCCAATGGGGTCCCATAGCATTGAAGCATTGAAGGCTGACGAATTGGCTTTCCTTTTACACTCGCCAGATGCGAACTTGCTCCAAGAACTGATTGTCTTTGAGGCCCGCGCTCGCAACCACGAGAGGATTTTTCTCGAATACAATGATCGGCGCAAAGACCTAACGTCAATAGTGGAGTCTGGCCTCACTGAAGTTAATGGAGCAGCTATGAGATCGGAACTCAGCGGAAGAGACGCGATGCGGGCTGAAGTGCGAGTGGCAGCCTTGAACCAGCTGTTGGCGACTGAAATAACTCTGCTTGAACGAGATGTTCAAGAAGCCAAACAACTTATCGACAGGTTTGCAATAGCTGCCCGAAAGGAATTTGGGAACCTTTTCCCAAATTTGAAAATGGAGTCGCAAGTCTAATGCTCACCCTGACCTGTCCCTACTGCCACATCCCCGCCGAGGAAACCGAGCTTTCCCCCGGCGGCGAGGCGCATCTGAAGCGCTTCGGACCCGGATCGTCGGACGCGGACTTCGACGGCTACCTCTTCATGCGGAAGAACCCCAAGGGCGTGCATTTCGAACGCTGGCGGCATGCCTATGGCTGCGGCAAGTGGTTCCTCGCCGCCCGCTGCACCGCGACGCTCGAGGTCTTCGGGACGTACAAGGCGCAAGTCTCCGAACCCCCGCCCGAGATCGTCGCCGCCATCAAGGCGAAGCGCCCCGAGTGGGAGGGGTTCCGGTGAGCCACCTCCACCCCCTCCCAACCTCCCCCTTGCAGGGGGAGGAGAGCGCACCCAACCCACGTTCCCTCTTCCCCCTCCCCCTGCCAGGGGGAGGGCCGGGGAGGGGGTGTTCGCCATACAGGACCATCCGCCCATGAGCACGCGCCTGTCCACCGGCGGCCGCCTGATCGACCGCACGAAGCCCCTGCGCTTCACCTTCAACGGCCGCCACTTCAGCGGATACCAAGGCGACACCCTCGCCTCGGCCCTGCTGGCCAAGGACCAGATGCTCCTCGGCCGGTCCTTCAAGTACCACCGCCCCCGGGGCGTGGTCGCCTCCGGCCATGAAGAACCGAACGCCCTCCTCGGCCTCGGGACCGGCGCGAAATTCGAACCGAACCAGCGCGCCACCGTGACGCAGCTGTTCGACGGTGCCACCGCGACCAGCCAGAACCACTGGCCGTCGCTTGAATTCGACATCGGCTGGATCAACAACCTGCTGATGAAGTTCCTGCCCGCGGGCTTCTACTACAAGATGTTCATCCACCCGCGCCCGTTCTGGAAGCACGTCTATGAGCCCTTCATCCGCCGGTCGGCGGGGCTGGGCCGGGTGCCGAAGGACCGTGACGCCGACATCTACGAACAGGCCTATGTCCATGCCGAGACGGTCATCGTCGGCGGCGGCATCGCGGGTCTGGCCGCCGCGCTGACCGCCGCCGAAACGGGCCAAAGGGTGATCCTCCTGGAACAATCGCCCCACTGGGGCGGACGCGCGCCGGTGGACCATGCGACCGACGGCACCCTCATCGACGGCCAGTCCGCCGCCGACTGGATCGCCGCCACCGTCGCCAAACTCACGGCGCTCCCCAACGTCACCCTGCGCCTCAATACCCAGGCGACCGGCCTCTACGACCACGGCTACCTCCTCGCCGCCGAACGCATCGCCGACCACACGGCGCCCGAGGGCCAGCCCCGCCAGCGCCTCTGGCGCATCCGCGCCGGGCACGTCGTCACTGCGACGGGCGCGATCGAACGCCCCCTCAGCTTCGCCGGAAACGACATCCCCGGCGTGATGCTCGCCAGCGCGGTCCGCGACTACGTGGTCAACTGGGCCGTCAGCCCCGGCGACCGCACCGTCATCGTCACCAACAACGACGACGCCTACCGCACCGCGCTCGCGCTCCTCGACGCAGGGCTCATCGTCCCGGCGGTCCTCGACGCCCGCCCCGAGGCCAAGGGCGCGCTGCCCGAAGCCGTCCGCGCCCGCGGCGTCCGCGTCCTCACGAACCGCGGCGTCGCCAAGGTCAAGGGCGGCAAGCGCGTCATATCGGTCGTCACCTGCGCCCATGCGGGCGAGGGCGCGGGCCTGGACGAAATCCCCTGCGAGGCCGTCGCCATGTCGGGGGGCTGGTCGCCCGTGGTCCACCTTTGGTCCCACTGCGGCGGCAAGCTGACCTGGGACGACACCCGCGTCCTATTCCGCCCCGACGCCACCCGCCCGCCCACCGGCGCGGACGGTCAGGCGATGGTCACGGCGGTCGGCGCGGCCAACGGTGCGCTGACGGCGGCCGAGGTGCTGGCCGACGTGCGTAGCGACGCGCGTAGCTACGCAAAAGCTACAGAGAAGCTACGCGAAAGCTACGCGGAAACGACGGCCCCTTCCGAAGCCCCGATCCTGCCCGTCTGGATGATGCCGCAGGGCGCAGGCTACGACAAACGCTCGAAAGCCTGGCTTGACTACCAGAACGACGTGAAGGTGTCCGACGTGCAACTCGCCGCGCGCGAGGGGTATGAATCCGTCGAACATGCCAAGCGCTACACCACGCTCGGCATGGCGACCGATCAGGGAAAACTCAGCAACATCAACGGGCTGGCCGTCCTGTCGCACGCGCTCGACCAGCCGATTCCGCAGACCGGCACCACAACTTTCCGCCCGCCCTACACGCCCCTCACGATGGGCACCATCGCGGGCGAGGCGCGGGGCGAGATCTTCCAGCCCCTCCGCCGCACGCCCATCCACCCCTGGCACGAACAGAACGGCGCCGACTTCGAACCCGTCGGCCTCTGGCGCCGCCCCTACTGCTTCCCCAGGGCCGGCGAAACCCGCCACCAGGCCGTCGACCGCGAGGTGAAGAACACCCGCCAGAACGTTGGTTTGCTTGACGCTTCCACGCTGGGCAAGCTCATCGTGAAAGGGCCGGACGCGGGGAAATTCCTCGACATGCTTTACACCGGGGTCATGTCCACCCTGCCGGTGGGCAAGTGCCGCTATGGGTTGATGTGCAACGAAAACGGTTTCCTGATCGACGACGGCGTGGTCGTGCGCCTGTCCGATGACACCTGGCTTTGCCACACCACATCCGGTGGCGCCGACCGCATCCATGCGTGGATGGAGGACTGGCTTCAGTGCGAATGGTGGGACTGGAAGGTTTACGTCGCGAACCTGACCGAACAGTTCGCGCAAGTGGCGGTCGTCGGCCCCAACGCCCGGAAAGTGCTGGAAAAACTCGGCGGCATGGATGTCAGTGCGGACGCGCTGCCCTTCATGACGTACAAGGAAGGCACCCTCGGCGGCTTCCGCGCGCGGGTCTTCAGGATCAGCTTCTCGGGCGAACTTTCCTACGAAATCGCCGTCCCGGCCGCCGAAGGCCTCGCCTTCTGGCAAGCGCTTCACAAGGCCGGTGCAGAGTTCGGCGCGATGCCCTACGGCACCGAGGCCCTGCACATCATGCGGGCCGAAAAGGGCTTCATCATGATCGGGGACGAAACCGACGGAACGGTCATTCCGCAGGATCTTAACCTTGACTGGGCCATTTCGAAGAAAAAGCCCGACTACCTCGGCAAGCGCGCGCAGGAACGCGCACACATGGCAAGCGCCGACCGCTGGAAACTGGTGGGGCTCGAAACGCTCGATGGCGGCACCATCCCCGACGGGGCCTATGCGGTGGCCGAGGGCGTGAATGCCAATGGCCAGCGCAATGTGCAGGGCCGTGTGACCTCGACCTACCATTCGCCGACGCTAAGCCGGGGGATCGCGATGGGTCTGGTAAAGCACGGGCCCAGCCGGATGGGCGAGGAGCTCGACTTCCCCACGACGGGCGGCCGCACGGTACGGGCAAAGATCGTCAGCCCAGTGTTCTACGACCCGGAAGGAACGAAACAGAATGTCTGAGGCAATCAGCGCCCTTGGCGGACAAAGTTCGACCGGTTTCGCAACTGTTTCGGACGCGGGGTTGCGCGGGATGATCACCCTGCGCGGCACGCTTGACACCCCCGCGATGACACATGCCGTTCGGGCGGCGACCGGGTGTGACGTCCCGGGTGCGCGGCGCATCGCCATGAACGGTCCCAAGGGTGTGGCCTGGATGTCGCCGGACGAACTTCTGGTGTTGGTCCCCTATGCCGAGACGGCCGCGACCGTGGCCGCGATGAATGCGGCGCTGGCGGGCGAACACGCGCTGGTCGCCGACGTCTCGGATGCGCGCGCGGTCTTCACCGTCACGGGGGCGAAGGCCGATCAGGTCATCGCCAAGCTGTCGCCCGCCGACATCGGCACGCTGGCCCCGAACGAAATCCGCCGCACCCGCATCGCGCAGGTCGCGGGCGCGTTCTGGCGGTCGGGGGCGGACCAGATCACGCTGGTGACGTTCCGGTCGGTCGCATCCTACGTCATGGGGCTTCTGTCGGCCTCCGCCCAGACCGGAACCGAGCTGGGCTGACCGCCCGCCTGAGGGACGGCGACCCTGACGGCCCGACGGATGGCCCGACGGATTGCCCGTCTGACCGCGCGCCGACGGACCGTCCCCCGGATGCCGTGATTGTTTCCTGCATGCGGCCCGATTCGCTGTTGACGGACCGGCAGAACATCGGCAGCTTTTTGCCTGTTGGGTATGTGCATTCAGGGGGAAGCATTGAACGTCTGGGGTTTTTTCGGCGCAGCGCTGATCGCTGCGGGTGTTTCGACCGCGTGCGGGGCGGCACCGAAAATCAAGGCCGAAAAGGTGGTATTCGAATGTGACTTTGCTTCGGGTACCGCGCGTGACGGAAACTGGGTGCCTTCAAAGCTATACATCCTGAAAATCCAAGGAAAAGAAGGGCTTGTGGCCTATGACCCGGTGATCGAGGCGTTCGTGGGCGATCCCGTTCCGGCCGAGGTGATCGACCAGTCGAAAGCGCGCATCACCTATGGCTGGGAATATGAGGCAGAAGATTCGGCCTCGCAGTCCTTCAAGATGATTTACCGCTTCACCTATTTCCGCAACGGCCTGCCCGCGAAAATGTCGGCACAGCCCGGCGGATACGACAATTCCTGGTCGGGAGAGGGACGATGCAAGGCGTCGGAATGATCGTTTTGCGGCGAACCCGGAAACAACTTGGCTCCACTTTGGGAGCGGCATTGTTGATTTTGGGCGTTTCGGGGCATGCCAAGGCCGAAACCTACACAACCTACAGATGTGCGTTCTCGGTTCCGGGCATGGGCAAGGACAAGATCGAGGGCATTGTTGCCATCGGTGCCGATGGAAAGGCGTTTACGGTCGACTTCGAGCGGAAGACTCAGAAGCCTTTCCGAATTCCTGTCGCCGTCCGCCAGGCGCGCGGAACAGACCGCCTCTATTCCTTCACGGTCGACAACCCCGGTCAGGAGGATGTCGGAATACAGAAGATCGACTTCATCCTTCGCATCCCCACCGAAGGCGGCAAGTCGCGGATCTCGGTCCGGGCGCGTCGGTTCAGCGGCAATCCCTCGGGCAGCGGGACATGTACGCGCAAGGATCGGGACACGTTGAATTTCTGACTCATCACGTCAATCCTTGGTCCTGACGGGCAGGGCAGGGCTTGCGGGACGCCGGGTCGTCAGACGTCAATCCTGTTGGTGCGCAGGAAACGTTGCCCCGAAGCGTTGCGGGCGGCTTGACCTTCGAAACCTGAACGCTCTTATTCGCGTGGATTGCGCGCGGCACCCCGTTACCCCCTAAGCCGCATTCGGACAAACCGCTTCCGGTCAACCCAAGGAGCCGACCCATGCCCTTCACCCTTCCCGATCTTCCCTATGCCCACGACGCGCTTGCGGCCCTTGGCATGTCGAAGGAAACGCTCGAATTCCACCACGACCTGCACCACAAGGCCTATGTCGACAACGGCAACAAGCTGATTGCCGGAACCGAGTGGGAGAACAAGAGCCTCGAAGACATCGTGCGCGGCACCTATCAGGCCGGTGCGGTGGCGCAGTCGGGCATCTTCAACAATGCCTCGCAGCATTGGAATCACAACGAATTCTGGAAGATGATGGGCCCGGGCGGCAAGACGATGCCGGGTGCACTTGAAAAGGCGATCACCGAAAGCTTCGGGTCGGTGCAGAAGTTCAAGGATGACTTCGCCGCCGCCGGGGCCGGGCAGTTCGGGTCGGGCTGGTGCTGGCTGGTCAAGGACAAGGACGGGTCGCTGAAGGTGACGAAGACCGAAAACGGCGTGAACCCGCTCTGCTTCGGGCAGACTGCGCTTCTGGGCTGCGACGTGTGGGAGCACAGCTACTACATCGACTTCCGCAACAAGCGGCCCGCCTATCTGGCGAACTTCCTCGACAAGCTGGTGAACTGGGAAAACGTCGCCTCGCGTCTTTGACGGGACGGGGCGCGGGCGGTGAACCGCCGCAGGTTCCTGGCAAGGCTCGCGGCCATCGGGTTCGCGGGCCTTTCGTTTGTGGGCTTCGGCGGCTACGCCGAACCGGCGCTGGCCCTTCGCATCCAGCGCTGGACGGTGCGGCCCAAGGGCTGGACCGCCGGACCGCTCCGCATCGCCGTGATCGCCGACCTGCATGTGGGCGAGCCCTGGGTGGGCCTGCCGCGCATCGCCCATATCGTGGAATGGACGAATGCGCTCGACGCCGACCTGATCGTCTTCGCGGGCGATCTGGAGGCGGGGCACCGCTTTGTGATGAAGAAGGTGCCCCTGGACGCGGCGGCCAACCTGCTTGGGCAGTTGCGCGCGCCGATGGGCGTTCTTGCCGTGCAGGGAAACCACGACTGGTGGCACGACCCCGTCGCGCAGGCTGCGGGCCACGGCCCGACGAAAGTTCAGACGTTTCTTGAGGCAGCGGGCATTTCGGTCCTTGAAAACCGGGCGGTGAGGGTGGGGCAGGATGACCGCGCCTTCTGGCTGGCGGGCTTGGCCGACCAGCTGGCCATCGGCGTCGGGCCCGGCAAGTTCCGGGGGCTCGATGACCTGCCCGGCACGCTGGCGCAGGTGACCGATGACCGGCCTGTCATCCTGCTGGCGCACGAGCCCGACATCTTTCCAAAGGTCCCCGACCGCGTGGCCCTGACCATCTCGGGCCATACCCACGGCGGGCAGGTGCGGCTGTTCGGCTGGTCGCCGGTCGTGCCCTCGGCCTACGGCAACCGCTTCGCCTATGGCCCGGTGGTCGAGGACGGGCGGCACCTGGTCGTGTCGGGCGGGATCGGCTGTTCCATCGTGCCGTTCCGGCTGGGCATGCCGCCCGAAATCACGGTGATCGACGTCGAGGCGGGGTAGGGCGCAGGCCGGCCCGCCAAATCGGCGGGGCACCCCGCGAACGGGGTGCCCCTTTGCTGTCGGCCACAGGACATCGTCACAGGATGCAGAACCCCCGCAGGTCGGTGGCCGGGAACCCGAGCTGGACACTGTTCACGATCGTCCGGTCCGACGCGTCGATGCGGATGTTGTAGCCGCAGGACGCCAGGTGCGACGAATCGATTTCCCAGTTCCCGAAGGCTCCCGTCGTGGGCATGTCCTGCGAGGGGTCGGCCGCGTGGAACCGCAGGGACTGCGACGGCGGGGACTGTGCCGCCCCGTTCTTCGAGGTGATCATCGGCACCGCGTTGCCGGGCAGGGTCGGCGTGACCGACAATGACAGGCTTCCGGCATGCGCATCGCTCATGCTGTAGGTCCCCACCAGCATTTCGCCCGGGTTGAACTTGCTGCAGTTGCCGCCGCCGCTGGTGATATTGATCGTCACCACCGGGGCGTGGTTGTCCACCAGGAAGGCATGGACCGCGCTGGCCGTCGGGAACACGGTGTGGGTCGCCGCGTCGCGCACCTCGATATAGACATGGTGCAGGCCCTCGACCGTCGTCGAAAACACCGCAAGCAGGTTCTCGGCGACACCCTTGAACACAGCGCCCGTCCTCGGGATGTAGGGGAACCAGTCGCCGCTGGCCGTCTGCGTCTGGTCGGTGAAGGTCACGCTGCCGCCCGCGATGGTCGTCACCGAAACGCCGAACGGCACCGTGAAGGCCCGGAAGCTGTCGCCCGGTGCCTGCACCATCACCCGGTATTCCAGGTTCTGGTTGGCGGGGTTGGCGATCACCCCGGTCAGCAGGATCGCGCCGCCGAAGGGGCTGAGGAACTCGGTCGTGCTGTAGGCGCTGAAGGCCCCGCCGACCGACGGTCCGCGCGCGTTGCCCGTCAGGTCGATATGCGCGACCGGCATGTGCCCGATCGATTCCAGAACCGGGGTGACCGTGCCCGGCACCACGCCCGCAGGCCAGGGCCGGACCTCGATCTCGCAATCCTCGCGGTCGCCCCAGTGCGCGACGTGGTTCGGATCGCCCACCGGCGGCGGGGCATTCCACGACAGGATGCCGCGGATCTTCGCCCTCCCCGTCGCGCACCAGGCCTGGCGGTGCGCATCCAGATTGACCGGAAGCGAGGCCTGATACCACAGGCCCCCGGCCGGGACGGCCACGTCATGCACGGTCACGAAGGTCGTGCCCTGGTATTCCCAGCCCGACCCGAAATCCAGGTAGAAGGCGATGTATTCCCGCGACCCCGCGCTGCACAGGCCGCCTGAATAGCCGCTGGCCCGCTTGATCTGGATGACGCCGTGCAGAAGGTTCCGGTCGCGGTCAAGGCCCACGCAGTGCAATTCCTCGAAGTCGGTGTTGAAGGCGGGCTTGGCCAGGAAGTCGCCGAACTTGATCAGATCGATGCCAAGGTTCTTCAGAAGCTTCTGGTTCTTGAACAGGTCGATCGCGGCCAGCTTGGGGTCGAGCGTTGGCAGGCCGGGCTTGATCGCGCCCTTCTGCCCGGGTTCGGGGTCGGCCGGGGGCAGGGGCTGCGGGTTCAGCGGAACCTGATCGAGGACTGGGGCCATCTGCGCGATCAGCGGCATCACATGCCGGAAGGCCGTCATCTGGTCGGCCTTGCCCGCCGCCTTGACCAGATCGGCCAGCGCCACGGGCTTCGGCTTGGCCAGCGGCTCGGCGTTCAGCATGGTCTCGATCTTGTCGGCCAGAAGGGGGCTGATCTTCGCGATGCCGCTGGCCTTGATCGTGTCGAAGATGCCGATGTCGATCAGGTTGCGCGGCGCGATCTGCACCTGGCGTTCCAGCCGGTTGCCCCAGACCGGGTGCCAGTCGGGCAGGCCCGCCGGGGGCGCGTAGTTCCATGACAGGATCGCCCGGACGCGCGGCAGCACGGGCGAGCCGGTGCAGGCATGGCGCACGCCGGGCGAGATGGTGACCGACGTCGCATAGCAGAGATGGTCGGCGAAGCCGAGGTCATGGATGTTGAACGCAGCCAGACCGGCATCGACCCAGCCCGCGCCATAGTCGAGGTAGAAGCGCACGTATTCGAACGATCCGCCCGTGCAGGGCCCGCCGCTGTAGCCGTTGCCCTGCTTGACCCGGACGATGCCGGTCAGGACGTTCGTTTCAGGGTTCAGGCCGACGCAGGTCAGTTCCTCGAACGTCCTGTCGCCGATCTTTTCAACGATAACTTCGGGCAGGGCCTCGATCTTCAGGTCCTTGAGATTGCCGAAGAAGTTGGGGTTCAGCGCGATATGGTTCAGCATCGCTGAACGCAACGCGATGTCCTTTTCGGACAAGTCCATCTGAAATTCCTCCGGAAAAGCGTGGGGTGAAAAGGCAGTCAGCGGCGAGCAACGCCGCGCGCGCATTCTGCCCGCATCGCAACTTCAGATTGAGTGCGGTGTTCCTGACTTGTCAGGCGGCGCGAAAATGTGCCCTGAGAGAGGTGCAGACCGCATTGGAATCGGCGTGGACCTCGACCAGCCGCCGCAGAGACGGATCGGCGAACCCTTCGGCGATGATGTGGTCGATGACGCAGACAAGCGGCTGCCAGTAACCGTCCGTGTCCAGCAGCAGGATGGGCTTGGCGTGAAGACCAAGCTGCGCCCAGGTCAGCACCTCAAACAGCTCGTCCAGCGACCCCGCGCCCCCCGGCAGGACCAGCACAGCGTCCGAGTTCATGAACATCACCTTCTTGCGTTCATGCATGTCCTCGGTGACGACAAAGGTGGACAGGTCGCGCTTGCCGACCTCGCGCGACAGAAGGTGCTGGGGGATGACGCCAAAGGTGTGTCCCCCCGCGGCCTGCGCCGCGCGCGCCACCATTCCCATCAGCCCCACATCGCCCGCCCCGTAGACCAGCCGCCAGCCCTGCGTGGCCAGCATCGAGCCTGCGGCGCGCGCAGCTTCGGCATAGGCGGGGCGATTGCCCGGTCTTGAGCCGCAAAAGACACAGACGGAGTGTTGAAACGGCATCAGGTTGGGCTTTCGGGAGGGTTTCTTTGACCCCGGATACAACGGTTGGTATGGTCACTCAAGCTCGCCGCAAGACAAGCAGGCGAGGGGGGGTACGGGGACGATGTCGGAACTGAAGGCAGCGGGCGCCAAGGGCGTCGCGGCATGGATATGGGTGGCTGGCGCGGCCGTCGCCGCCGCAGGTGTCGGGGGCGTGGCCTATGTGGTCAGCCGACCGGATGTTCCAGTGCAGGCCGCACCGGCGGCGGCCGCCCCCGCCGAAGCGCCGAAGACGGACGCCGGGGCCGCACCGGACAGCGCGAAGGCTGCCGCGCCCGCGCCCGCCGCATCAGACGACACGGCGCAGTCAGAGCCCGCGAAGACCGAGACCGCGAAGACCGAGGCTGCGAAGACGGAAACCGAAGCGGCCACGTCGGCCCAGCCTGATGCCACTCAGACTGACACAACGCAGGCCGACGCGGCTCCGGCTGCGCCCCCTGCGCCTGCGCCGCCAGCCTTTGATACAGTCCGCGCCGAAACGGATGGCACGGTCCTGATCGCCGGGCGGGCCGAGGCCGGACAGACGGTGGCGATCCTGTCCGAGGGCGTGGCCGTCGGCAGCGCAGTCGCCGACGCGAGCGGCCGGTTCGCGGCATTCCTGACCCTGCCGCCCAGCACCGCGCCGCGGACCCTGTCGCTGGTGTCCAAGGGCGCCGACGGGCAAGAGGTTGCCTCGGACCAGACCGTGATCCTGCAACCGACTGCCCCCGAAGTGGCGGTCGCCGACGCCGGACAGGCAGCTGGGGCGGCCGCGACACAGCCGACTGCCGCTAACACTGCCGCAGCAACGGCGTCGGACAGCGCCGAAACCGCGACACCTGCTCCTGCAGCCGTGGAAAGCCCGGCAGCCCAACCTGCGGTGACTGAGCCTGCAGCGGCCGCCGCCGCAACGACCCAGCCAGAAGCGTCTCAAGCTCAAACGACCCAAACCGAAACGACCCAAACCGAAACGACCGAGGCCGCCCCTGCCGAGACAACGACATCGACCGCAGCGGCCGCGCCGAAGCCCGCCGACGTGCTGGTCGCCGACCAGACGGGTGTGCGCAAGCTGTCCCCCGGCGCAACCGAGACGGTCGTGATCGACACGATTTCCTACAGCGCGACGGGCGACGTGGTGCTGGAGGGGCGTGGCGTGGCGTCAGGGACCGGGCAGGTCCTGCTGTATCTGGACAACGCGGCGACCGGGTCGGCCCCGATTGCGGAAGATGGCAAGTGGAGGGCCGTGATCGCCGGGATCGCGCCCGGTCTCTATACCCTGCGTGCCGATGAGGTTGACGCAACCGGAAAGGTCACGTCGCGGTTCGAGACGCCCTTCCAGCGCGAGGCGCCCGAGGTGATCGCGCAGGCGGCACCGCAGCCCGCGCCCCCCGCGACCGATACGGCGGCGACCGACGCCGCTGGAACCCAACCGGCGGCAACGGCAGGCCAGACGGCCACAACCGGTTCCACGGTATCGGCGGGCGCGGCTGACGCGACGGGTGCGGCCGCAACCGGCAACGCGACGGCGGATACCGTCGCCGCTGCGGCTGCCCAGCCGTCGGCCGCCGCCCCCGCCCCTGTTACGGCCGCCGCTCCGGTGCCCGCCCCTGCGACGCAGGCCGCCCCCGCGACGTCCGCTCCGGCCGTGCCGGCACCTCCCAAAGCGACCATCGTGACCGTCCAGCCGGGCTTTACCCTGTGGCGGATCGCGCGAGAGAACTACGGCGACGGTGTCCTTTATGTCCGCGTCTTCGAGGCGAACAAGGACCAGATCCGGAACCCGGACCTGATCTACCCGGGGCAGGTCTTTACCGTGCCGCCTGCCACGTCGCAGCCTTAGCCGCCCGCCAGTTCATGGTCGGCCGCTGCCCCAGCATCCCAGGCGGTGGCTGCGCCGTGGGCGGGTTGGGCGCACGCGGCGCAGCAGTCACGCAGCAGATACCCGACCATCCCGTCAATGGCCCCCGACGCGACGCCATAGATGACCTGCCGTCCCGCGCGCCGGGCCCGGACAAGCCCCGCCTGTTCCAGTGCCGACAAATGGAATGACAGCCGCGATGCCGACAGCCCCATCCGACGCGCGATGTCACCCGCGGGCAAGCCCTGGATGCCGACCGTCACCAGCATCCGCACCAGATCCAGCCGCGTCTCGTTCGACAGCGCGGCAAAGGCGGCAAGAACCTGGGCGCGATCCATTTTTCAACCATTCATGAAGTGTTGAACTTTCGCTCTTGATAGCGGGCGCGTGCCATGCGATCAAGCGGTCAAACCCGGATAAGACGGAATTCGGACATGGCCGACACCACGGCTGGGCGCGAGATCGCGCAGGCTGGCCCCCCAAAGCCCCCCGCCGTTAGCAAGCCCGGCGGGATCGACACGATCCTGCGCGTTCTGCCCTATCTCTGGCCGCCGGGCATGGCCTGGGTAAAGCGGCGCGTGGTGCTGGCGCTGCTGGCGCTGGTCGCGGCCAAGGTATTCTCGCTCTACACCCCGTTCCTCTACAAGGCTGCGGTCGATTCCCTTTCGGGCGAACACCGGGGCGATGGGATGCTGCTGGCCGTGGGCGCCATCGGGCTGACCATCGCCTATGGCATCGCGCGCCTGTCGAACGTGGGCTTCGGCGAACTCCGTGACGCGCTGTTCGTGCGCGTCGGCCAGCGCGCGCTGCGCCAGCTGGCGCGCGAGACGTTCGAGCATATCCACGCGCTGTCGATGCGCTATCACATCACGCGCCGCACAGGCGGCCTGTCCCGCGTGATCGAGCGCGGCGTGAAGGGCGTCGATTTCCTTTTGCGCTTCACGCTCTTTTCCATCGGGCCGCTGTTTCTGGAACTGATCCTCGTCACCGTCATCTTCGCGCGGCTTTTCAACATCTGGTACGCGGCTGTCGTCGTCGTCACCATCGCGATCTACGTGACCTTCACTTTCAAGGTCACCGAGATGCGGGTGAAGATCCGCAAGGAGATGAACACCCAGGACACCGACGCCAACCAGAAGGCCATCGACAGCCTTCTGAACTTCGAGACGGTGAAGTATTTCGGCGCCGAGGCGCGCGAGGCCGAACGGTATGACCGCGCGATGGCGGGCTACGAAAAGGCGGCGGTCAAGACCGGTCTCTCGCTGTCGGCGCTGAACTTCGGCCAGGCGGCGATCATCGGGACGGGCCTTGTTATCGTCATGGTCATGGCCGCGCAGGGCGTGTCGGCCGGTCAGTTGACGGTGGGCGATTTCGTCATGGTCAACGCCTACATGCTGCAGATCACCCTGCCGCTTGGCTTCCTTGGCACGGTCTACAGGGAAATCCGGCAGGCGCTTATCGACATGTCGGACATGTTCCACCTCCTGGACCAGCCGGCCGAGATCATCGACGCCCCCGGGGCGCGGCCGCTGGACGTGCAAGGGGGCGAGGTCGTGCTTGACCATATCTCGTTCGCCTATGACCCGGATCGGCCGATCTTGAAGGACGTGTCGCTGACGGTCGGTGCCGGAAAGACGGTGGCTGTCGTCGGACCGTCGGGGTCGGGGAAATCCACCATCGGGCGGCTGCTGTTCCGGTTCTATGACGTCACCGGCGGCGCGCTGCGCATCGACGGCCAGGACGTGCGCAGCGTCACCCAGCAATCGCTGCACGACGCCATCGGGGTCGTGCCGCAGGACACCGTGCTTTTCAATGACACCATCGGCTACAACATCGCCTACGGCCGCGCGGGCGCGACCCAGGACGAGATCGTCGAGGCCGCAAAGGCCGCGCGCATCCATGACTTCGTCATGTCCCTGCCCGAAGGCTATGAGACCAAGGTGGGCGAACGCGGGCTGAAGTTGTCGGGCGGCGAAAAGCAGCGCGTGGGCATCGCGCGGACGCTGCTGAAGAACCCCCGCATCCTGCTTCTGGACGAAGCGACAAGCGCCCTGGACACCCAGACGGAACGCGATATCCAGGACAGTCTGAAGGCGATGGGCAAGGGCCGAACGGTCATCACCATTGCGCACCGGCTGTCGACCGTCGCAGACGCCGACCTGATCGTCGTGCTGGAAGCGGGCCAGATTGTCGAGCAGGGCCGGCACGAAGATCTGCTCAAGGCGGGTGGGCGCTATCAGGCGATGTGGGAACGGCAATCGTCCGAGGAGGAGGCGCTGTCCATCCGCCGCGAATATGCCATGACGGGTGATGCCGACTACGTCCCGGGCCTGACACTTGACGGCCGGAAGGCGGGCGAGTCGGGCAATGTCGGAACCGCCGCCCTTGGCAGCCTCAGCCGCGCGGGATAAGAGGGGGCCGTCCGGGGCGAAGACCCCGGGTCCGGGGGGCGGGGCCAAGGCGTGAGCAACAACGACAGCTTCATCGACGAGGTGACCGAAGAGGTCCGCCGCGACCGCCTGTTCGCGCTGATGCGTAAGTATGGCTGGATCGGCATCCTTGCGGTTCTGGCACTGGTCGGCGGCACAGCCTGGACGGAATGGCAGAAGCGTCAGGCCGAGAACCGGGCCCGCGCCTTTGGCGATGCGGTGGTGGGGGCGCTGAACTCCGACGATGCGGCAGCGCGGGCGGCCGCGCTTGACGCGCTGGGGGCCGAGGGTCCGCAGAAAGACGTCTTGGGGTTCCTGACGGCGGGCGAAGAACTGGCCGGCGGCGACAAGGCGAAGGCGGCGGCAACGCTGAAGGCCGTGGCCGAGGCACCGGACCTGCCCGACATATACCGCCAGCTTGCCGACCTGAAGCGTGTGACAATCCTTGGCAAGGACATGGAACCGGCCGAGCGCGAGAGTCTACTGGAACGGCTGGCCACGCCCGGCGCGCCGTTCCGGCCGCTGGCGATGGAGCTTCAGGCGCTGGCACTGGTCGATGCGGGCAAGACCGACGACGCCATCGCGCTTGCCCGGCGGATCCTGGAAGAGCCGGGCGCAACCCCGGCCTTGCGGCGGCGCGCAGGGCAGTTGATTGTGGCCCTGGGCGGCAAGCCCGATCCGGGCTGACGCGGAGCGTGCGGACGGGACGTTAGGTTCCGGCGGCCAAGCGGGGCGAGAACCGGGCAGGACGGGGGCTGAGACGATGAGACATGGTGCGATGGTGCTGGCGGCCCTGGCGGTCCTGTCGGCCTGCAACCGCGACCGCGAGCCAATCCTGCCCGGCGAGCGGCTGGATGTGAACGCACCCCTGTCGGACATCAACGACGCTGCGGCCGCCAAGGTCGCGGCAGCGGGCCAGGACGGCGCGCAGGCCGCGGCAGCCGCCGCGCTGGCGTCATCGGACGGCGTGGGACTGCCCGAACAGGACGTGTCTTCGGGCGTCAACGCCGTGCCGGTCAGTCTGCCGGGTGCAACGGCGAACCCCGAATGGACACATCGAGGCGGATCGGTCACGCACCGCGTCGGCAACGCCGCCGCCGGGGCCGCGCCGGTGCAGATCTGGTCCGCCAATGTCGGACGTGGCGACAGCCGCAAGAACCGTATCGCCGCCGACCCGGTTGTGGGGGGCGGTCGAGTCTATGCGCTTGACGCCGATGCCCGGCTGACCGCAGTCTCGACCGCTGGCAGCCCAGCCTGGACGACAGACCTCGCCCCCCAGGGCGAGGCTTCGGACGGCGCCTCGGGCGGCGGCGTCGCCTATGGCGGCGGCCGGGTCTTTGTCACCACGGGCTTTGGCGAGATTCTGTCGGTCGATGCCGGCACGGGTGCGATCCAGTGGCGCCAGCGGCTGGAAGCGTCGGCCGGGGGGGCACCGCTTGTGTCGGGCGACACGGTTTACGCCGCGGCGCGCGACGGCACCGGCTGGGCGCTGAACGCGGCGAACGGCAAGGTGCTGTGGCGCACATCGGCCGCGCCGGGCGGGGCCGGCACGCTGGGCACCGCAGGTCCCGCTCTGGACGGCACGCGTGTCGTGTACCCCTTCCCCTCGGGCCAGCTGGTCGCGGTCGATGCCAAGACCGGCGCGACCGTCTGGGAGGGGTTTGTCGCGGGCAAGCGGCTCGGCCGCGCGATCGCCTCGGTGGGTGACCTGACCGGTGATCCGGTGGTCGCGGACGGTGTGATCTACACCGGCAGCTCGGCGGGACGCCTGTCGGCGATGAACGCCGAAACGGGCGAGGCCTTCTGGCAGGCCAAGGACGGCCCGGTCAGCCCGGTGGTTCTGGCGGGCGGCGCGATCTGGTTCGTGTCGGACGAAAACCAGCTTGTGCGCCTTGACGCCGCGTCGGGCCAGACCGTCTGGCGCGTGGACCTGCCGTTCTTCACCAAGGACAAGATCAAGCGCCGCCAGTCTGTCTTCGTCCACTATGGCCCCGTGCTGGCGGGCGGGCGGCTCTGGACCGCCTCGACCGACGGCTACCTGCGCGCCTTCGATCCGGCCTCGGGTGCCGTCGTCTATGCCGTGCCGCTGCCCGGCGGGGGGGCGGCCAGCGCGCCGGTGGTGGCAGGCGGCACGATCTACGTCGTCAGCCGGAACGGGCAGCTTCACGCTTTCCGCTAGACGGCAATGGGTGTAAGGGGCGGCGTCCCGTGACGCCCGCCCCCCCAAAGGCCCTTCCGCATGACCTTCTCGCTCGCCATCGTCGGCCGCCCCAACGTGGGCAAGTCGACGCTCTTCAACCGCCTTGTCGGCAAGCGCCTTGCGCTGGTCGATGACCGCCCCGGCGTGACCCGCGACCTGCGCGAGGGCGAGGCGCGCCTGGGCGATTTGCGCTTCACCGTCATCGACACGGCGGGGCTGGAGGATGCGACCGACGACAGCCTTCAGGGCCGGATGCGGCGGTTGACGGAACGGGCGGTCGGCATGGCCGACATCTGCCTGTTCGTGATCGACGGCCGCGCGGGCCTGACCGCGCATGACCGGATGTTCGCCGAAATCCTGCGCAAGAAGAACGCCCACGTGATCCTCGCCGTGAACAAGGCCGAGGGCCGCGCGGCCGAAACCGGCGCGCTCGAGGCCTGGGAACTCGGTCTCGGCGAGCCCCTTCAAATCTCGGCCGAGCATGGCGAAGGGATGGACGACCTCTATCGCGCACTCGCCCCCCTGGCCGAGGCCTTCGCGGAACGCGACCGGCAGGACGCCCCCGAAACTGACGTGACCGTGACGGACGACACCGCCGAGGAAGGCGCGCGCGTCCCCACCCGCGAGAAACCCCTTCAGATCGCCATCATCGGCCGCCCGAATGCAGGGAAATCCACGCTGGTCAACGCCATCATCGGCGAAGACCGGATGCTGACGGGGCCCGAGGCCGGGATCACGCGGGACGCCATTTCCGTCACCGCAGACTTCATGGGCACCCCCATCCGCGTCTTCGACACCGCCGGAATGCGCAAGAAGGCGAAGGTGGTGGACAAACTGGAAAAGCTGTCCGTCGCCGACGGCCTGCGCGCCGTGCGCTTTGCCGAGGTGGTGGTCGTTCTTCTGGACGCGGCCATCCCGTTCGAGACGCAGGATCTGCGCATCGCCGACTTCGCCGAATCCGAGGGCCGCGCGGTGGTGGTGGCGGTGAATAAGTGGGACCTGGAAGAGGAAAAGCAGGCGAAGCTCGCGGGCCTGAAGGACGCGCTTGAACGCCTGCTCCCACAGCTGCGCGGCGCGCCGCTGGTGGCCTTGTCGGCCAAGACGGGCAAAGGGCTTGACCGTCTGCACGACGCGATCCGGTCCGCGCACGAGGTCTGGAACCGCCGCGTCACGACCGGAAAGCTGAACCAGTGGCTGTCCGCGATGACCGAGGCGCACCCTCCGCCCGCGCCCTCGGGGCGGCGGATATCCTTGCGCTACATGACACAGGTGAAAACCCGGCCCCCCGCCTTCGTGGTGATGACAACCCACGCCGAGGACCTGCCCGACAGCTACAAGCGCTATCTGACCAACGGCCTGCGCGACGGGTTCGACATGCCCGGCACGCCGATCCGCCTGACCTTCCGCGACCAGGGGGCAAAGAACCCCTATGCGGGCAAGAAGAAGTCCACCCCCTCGCGGTTGCGCAAGCATGTCGAGGGGAAGGAAAAGGCCGCGAAAGGATAGCGCCCGCGCCCGAGGTTCGCGTCAGGCACCGTCTTCGCGCCGGTTCGCATCGCGCAAAGCACGCGATCCGCAAACGCCCATAGCCGCGAAAGGCATCCGCCCGGAACCTTTCCACGGCACGGCGTCTGCCGGATGTGAGATACTCGGTTCCCTGTCGCCTACCACGCCTCTCTCAGCGCCCAGTTCCGGCGCTCGACAAACTCGGGCTGGCGCAGAAGCGCGGCGATCCGTGCCTCGTGCGCCGCGCAGGCGGCGTCGTGCAGCGCCATCAGCCCTTTGTCCGTTTCGAACCGCTTGCGGTGATAATCCCGCGCCGCCTTGTCGGCCCGCGCAAAGGTTGACGTCGTCTCTTCGTTGCGGTTCCGGGTGCGCCAATAGGTCTGCGAGACTTGCTTGCCTGCCACCACAACATCGCCCCGGAACATCTTGACAAGATAAGAGGAAAGCGACCTGAGCGGGAAGTGGTCCAGGCTGACGAGGCCGTACGTGCCGCGCACGTCGATGCCGTTTTCGCCCCGATCCTCCGCCAGGCTGGCCAGCGTCCGCCCCGATCCGTCCAACCAGCGCGCGCCTTCGGCCATGTCGGGCCTGTGGTTGCGCAATCGCTCGACCTTCTCGCTCAGCCAGACCAGGCTCTTCACCCCGCGCCGGGCGCGGTACTTGCCGGGACGTTCCGTCTGATGCAACGGGAAGAGGTCCTTCACCCAGGCCCTGTCGTACCCCTCGCGCCCGTTCGCGCCGTGATTGAGTTCGCTGACCGACAGCACGTCGAATGGCCCGGTTTCGGCCAGAAGGTCAGTGATCCGGCCCTTGCCCGCGCGGATGTTCAGGAATTCGTCCACGTCCATCGAGATGAAGAAGTCCGCCTCGCGCAAGGGGCGCAGATGGTGGGCATAGTTCAGCGCGACGGGCTGGAAATGCGTCTCGCCCGTGGCCAGCGCGGGGTTCGGCAGGTGCATGACCTCGCCCATGTCGTGCAGGCGGTCCAGCAGCCGGTCTGTGCCATCGGTGCAGTCGTTGGTGAAGATCACGAAATCCGTGACCCCCACGGCGCGGTGCCAGGCCAGCCATTCCAGGATGAAGGGACCTTCGTCCTTCATGCAGGTGGCGATGGCGACGCGCGGTCGGCCTGCGGGCCACGTCGCAGGCCATGCGCGGGCCGGGAAGGGCGGAACGGCGGGTGCCTGCGTCCGCGCTGGTGCCACCCTGGGCGCAGGGGCGGTGACGGCGCCCGCCGTGGCGCGGACGCGTGCGGTCCGGCGCGGAAGGGGAAGCGGCGGCGCGCCGGGGCGCTGGAACAGCTGCACGCTGCTGTCCGTCCGCTTGCCCCCCGGCAGGTGAAGGCCCTTGCCCGCCAGTGTCGCCACAATGCGGTCGGCCCCATCTTCGCCATAGACCTTGGGATGAAGCTCGATCACCACGGCACGCACCCCCGAAAGGTCGGCCCCGTCAAACAGCCCCGCCTCGCCGCCTTCGATGTCGCAGACGATCACGGTCGGCCGAACATCGGCGATCAGGTCGGGCAGCGCAAAGCGCGGCAGGCGGACCTCGCGGGTGTAGGGGCGCGATGCGGGCTCCATCGATGAGGCCCAGAAATCGGGGCGCAGGTAGAACGGCACGTCCGCCCCGGCCTCGGCGGCGGCAATCCCGTTTCGAAGGTCGACCGTGCCGATGCCATTCAGTCGATGCGTCTCGCGGATCAGGGGGATCAGGTCGGGGTTCGCCTCGATGGCTGTGACATGCTCGACCCCCGGAACCATCGCCGAGATCGCCGACAGCAGGCCCACGCCCGCCCCGAGTTCCAGCACGCGGTCGCCGGGGCCAAGCACATGGCGCAGCGCCAGCGCCTCGCCGCCTTCATAGCGGCTGTTGCGCATCGGGCGTTCGATCTTCGGCGTGATGATCGAAGGCACGAACGGCACCTTGATGCCCAGGGTTTCGATCACCTCGTCATAGTCGGGACGGTCAGACGACGCGATCTCAGAGGGCAGGGGCATGGTCAGCATCGGGTCATCTCTTTGGTCGGGGGCAGCGCCGCCGCGCCACCCCGGTGGAACGCAACCGCACGGTCGACGGCGGAAGCCAGGGGTTCGGAGGGCGTAAGGCGGGGGTCGCCGTGGTCGTTCAGGGGGTCTTCGATCAAGGTCACGGGGTCGTCCATTGGGCCCGTTGCGGCGGCCAGGCGGCGGATCGACGAGATGGGGACGCGCGCGTCGCCGGGCCCGTGCAGCGCCAGGATGCGCGCGCCTGTGGCGTGGCAGAAAGTCGGATAGGCAAACCCTCCCGAGAAGCTGAACACCGTCGCCACCGGCGGTCGGTCGAGCCCAATCGCTTTCGGCAACCAAAGCGCGTTCAGCGCCGAAATGGCACCGGCCGAACTGCCCGCCAGGATAGTGCGCCCGGACAGGCCCCAGCTGGCCCGCTGCGCCTCGGCGAAGGACAGGAAGGCGCAGACGTCCTCGACCACCGCCAGTGCTCGCGGTCCGACGAAGCTATCCGCCATTTCCTCGCCCGCCCGGGCGGCATCGGCCAGCAGGGCGGGCAGGATCGCCTCGGTCTCTGGCCGCAGCACTGCGGGCGGGCGTGCGAGGCGATAGTCGATGAAGGCCGACGCGATGCCGTGGCGGGCGAATTCGGCGGCGATCAGGGGGTGGTTGCGGTGCTGCCGGCTGCCGGTGCGGAACCCGCCCGAATGCATCCAGACCATCAGGTCGAAGGGGCCCGGCCCATCGGGCAGAAACACGTCGGCCTCAAGCGCGCGCATCCCCTTTCTGGTGGGATGCGTGGCATAGGTCAGCGTGACCGGCTGTCTCATCGCCCGCCCTGCGAAATCATGGTCCTGCCCGACCCGCTTTCGTGCGGGTTTTTTTTACGACGGGCAGAGTGCCACCGGCCCCCGCGCGCGGTCAACCGGCGCGCGCGAGAAGCCCGGCGCGCTGTGTCAGACCAGCATCCCCTCGGGCGTGATCCGCGTCTTGCCGCCAAGCCAGGGCGACAAAGCCTGCGGCAGCACCACGCCGCCATCCGCCGTCTGGCCGTTTTCCAGCACCGCGATCAGGCATCGCCCGACGGCCAAGCCCGACCCGTTCAGGGTGTGCACGTATTCGGGCTTGCCCCCGCCCGCAGGCCGGAACCGCGCGTTCATGCGGCGGGCCTGGAAATCGCCGCAGACCGAGACAGAGGAAATCTCGCGGTAGGTGTTCTGGCCCGGCAGCCAGACCTCCAGGTCATGCGTCTTGCGCGCGCCGAAGCCCATGTCGCCGGTGCAGAGGACCATCGTGCGATAGGGCAGGCCCAGCCGCTCCAGCACCGCCTCGGCGCACCTTGTCATCCGCTCGTGTTCGGCGAGCGACGTGTCGGGCGTTGTGATCGACACCATCTCGACCTTCTCGAACTGGTGCTGGCGCAGCATCCCCGCCGTGTCCTTGCCGGCACTCCCGGCTTCGGACCGGAAGCACTGGGTATGCGCGGTCATGCGGATGGGAAGCGCCACTTCGTCAACGATCTCTTCGCGGACGGTGTTGGTCAGGGTGACTTCCGACGTCGGGATCAGCCACCAGCCGTTGGTGGTCTGATAGCTGTCTTCGGCGAATTTCGGCAGCTGGTTGGTGCCATACATCGCCTCTTCGCGCACCAGCACCGGGGTCATCGTTTCGGTCAGGCCATGCTCGGTCGTGTGCAGGTCCAGCATGAATTGCGCGAGCGCCCGGTGGACGCGTGCGACAGCACCGCGCAACAGGACAAAGCGCGCACCCGACAGCTTGGCCGCCGTCTCGAAATCCATCCCCGGTTTCACGCCCGGGATCTGGTAGTGCTCGACCGGCTTGAAGTCGAAGGTCTTGGGCGTGCCCCAGCGGCGAAGCTCCACGTTGCCGTGTTCGTCCGCGCCGTCGGGCACGTCGTCGTGGGGAAGGTTGGGGATTTGCAGAAGGGCGTCGCGTAGGGCGGCGTCCTTCGCCGCAGCCTCCTCGGTCATCCGCGCGACCTCGGCCTTCTTGTCGGCCACCAGCGCGCGCAGACGCTCGAATTCCGCGTTGTCGCCCCGCGCCTTGGCCGCGCCCACGTCTTTCGACGCCGCGTTCTGGGTGGCCTGCGCGGTTTCGGCAGCGAGGATCAGCGACCGCCGCGCCTCGTCCAGCGCGAGGAGCGCGGGCGACGCAGGCGGCAAACCCCGTCGTGCCAATGCAGCGTCGAAGGCGGCGGGGTTGTCGCGGATGGCGCGGATGTCGTGCATGGGGTCGGGTCCTGAAGGGCGGCGCAAGGGGCGCGTGGTTCCGATTAGCGGGTTTGGGCCGCGCTTTGAACCAGGAAATGGTGACGGGCCCAATGGACGTCTGCAGGTCTCTGCAGCGACGGCACCCATGAACCAGCGCGCCTCTTCCGTCTCTTGCCCGGAACAGCAGCGAATCTGCCCGGGCAGCGCCCGACCGCCACCCTCGGGCGGGCGCTTCTTCAATGTCTGCCTGCAGGAACAGCGTCGGGGGAACGTCACCATAAAGTGCTGATCAACGGCCTGGCTGCGCCTACCCGGCGGTCTGGCGCTGCCCTGCGTTGCGCAACAAGCTGCAAAGCGTTTCAGGGCGATGCTCCTAGCCCTACCGCCCCGCCAGACCCTCCACCAGCTCCGGCGCAGGCACCACCGCGTAAAGCCCCACCGCCGGCGGGGGCGCGTCGGGCGTGGCGGGCTTCGCCCCCCGCGCGACGGTGATCGCCACGACCTGCCAGCCGCCCGGCCCGCGAACCAGCACCGGCCCGCCCGAATACCCCCCCTGCGCCCGGCAGGCAAAGGCCAGCACCGGCCCATCCGTCGCCACGAACCGACAGGCATCGTTGATGACCGGCGCGTCGGGGGCGTCGTGAAGATAGCCGATCACTGTCGCGACCTCGGGCAAAGCTTCCGCCAGGCCCAGGGGCAGCGGCTGCGCCACGTCGCCCGGAACGGGCGTCTGCAGCGTCACCAGCGCCACATCGAAGGGCAGCGCCCCGCCCAGCAGGCTTCGCGCCTCTGGCAGGGCGACCGAGGCCGCGTGGTACAGCGCGGCCGGCCCTGCGGCGGGCCAGCCGGGGGCGAAGACGAACGCGCCGGGCCGGGCAGGGGGGGTGGTCTCGCTCTGGCCAAGGCAGTGGGTGGCCGTCAGCACCTTGTCGGGCGCGACCAGAACGGCGGTGCAGCCGCCCCCGGCGGCATGGGGCGCAGGGCCGGGGCCGAACCAGCCGACGGCCGCGAAGCCGTGCGCCTCATCCGCTGTCATCGCGCGCGGGCGGGCAGACGCGGAGAGGGGCGCAAGGGAAAGCACCACGCACAGCACCGCCCCCGCCACCCTTCGGCCGCCGCGAACCCCGGTCCTTGCGTCACCCACGCCGGAAGTGCCCCCGATTGCAGCCAGAGGTTGCGCCCGTCGATTGCGCCCGCTCTGACCAGCCCATATATAGCCCCGCGACGCCGCAGGGGCCATCCGACGCCGGGGGCCGTGGGCGTCGCCTTGCCACCCCGCACCCCCGCCTATAGGGTGCCCGCCACTTTTCGGGGGCCAACCCCGGCCAGAACAAGAAAAGGGACGACCGGATGTTCGTGACCCCCGCCTATGCCCAGGCCGCAGGTGCCGCCGGTGCGCCCGGCGCGCTGGTGCAGTTCGTGCCGCTCGTCCTGATCTTCCTGATCATGTACTTCCTCCTCCTCCGCCCGCAGCAGAAGAAGCTTGCCGACCACAAGAAGATGGTCGAGGCGTTGCGGCGCGGCGACCAGGTCGTCACCTCGGGCGGGATCATCGGCAAGGTCACCAACGTCAAGCAGGACGGCGAGGTCGAGGTCGAGATCGCCCAAGGCGTCAAGGTGCGCGTGGTGAAATCGACCATCACCACCGTGATGTCCAAGACCGAACCCGCCCCCGCGAACACCTGAGCCCGGCACCCCCATGCTTCAGATTTCCCCGTGGAAGCAGGCCGTCGTCTGGGCGATTTGCCTTGCCGCTGTCCTGTGGTCCCTTCCGAACGCCTTCTATTCGCGGGTCGAGCGGCACAATGACGCAGTCGCCGCCGTCGAGAAGGCGGGTGTCGCCGCCACGCCTGAACAGCAGGCCGACATCGACCTCTGGCCGTCGTGGCTGCCATCCGAGATCGTGAACCTTGGCCTCGACCTGCGCGGTGGCGCGCACTTGCTGGCCGAGGTGCAGACGGCGGATGTCTACAAAACCCGCATGAACGTCATGTGGCCCGAGGTGCGCCGGGCACTCGGCGACATCCGCGCCGACGTGGGCGGCGTGCGCCGTGTGCCGGGGCCGCCGGACCAGCTCACGGTCCAGATCGAAAAGCCCGAGGGGCTAGCCAAGGCGACCGACGCGCTGAAGGCGCTGGCGCGGCCCGTCGTCACGCTGGCGGGCGCCGGGTCGAACGACTTCGGGGTCTCGGGACAGGACAACACCCTGACGTTGAAACTGTCGGACGCCGAAAAGGCCGCGACCGATGACCGCACCATGCAGCAGTCGGTGGAAATCGTCCGCCGCCGCATCGACGAGGTCGGCACCCGCGAACCGACCATCCAGCGGCAGGGCACCAACCGCATCCTGATCGAGGTGCCGGGCATCGGCAGCGCGGCCGAGCTGAAATCGCTGATCGGCACCACCGCGCAGCTGACCTTCAACCCCGTCGTGCGCATGGCGGCAAGCGAGACCGAGATCGCGGGGCCGGGCAATGTCACGCTGCCCGACGCCAACCGCAAGGACACGTTCTACGTGCTGGAGGAAAGCCCGGTCGTGACGGGCGAAGACCTGGTGGACGCCAAGCCCGAATTCGACCAGTCGGGCCGCCCGGCCGTCGGCTTCCGCTTCGACGCCACCGGCGCGCGCAAATTCGGCGACTACACGGGCGAGAACATCGGCAAGCCCTTCGCCATCGTGCTGGACAACAAGGTGATCTCGGCCCCCGTTATCCAGGCCCATATCACCGGCGGGTCGGGGATCATCACGGGCAACTTCTCGGTCGAGGAATCGACGAACCTTGCCGTGTTGCTGCGGGCAGGTGCACTGCCTGCGAAGATGACGTTCCTGGAGGAACGCACCGTCGGCCCGGAACTGGGGCAGGACTCGATTGACGCGGGCAAGGTGGCGGGCATCGTCGGCTACGGCCTGGTCGCGGCCTACATGATCGCGTCCTACGGATTGTTCGGGGTCTTCGCCACCGTGGCGTTGGCGCTGAACGTTCTGATGATCTTCGCCGTTTTCGGCCTGATCGGCTCGACCCTGACCCTGCCCGGCATCGCCGCCATCGTGCTCACGATGGGCATGGCGGTCGATGCCAACGTGCTGGTCTACGAACGCATCCGCGAGGAATTGCGCGGCGGAAAGGGACCGGCGCGAGCCATCGACATCGGCTATGAAAAGGCCATGTCCGCGATCTGGGACAGCAACTTGACCACACTGATCGCGGCGGCGGTCCTGTTCTTCATGGGGTCGGGGCCGGTCAAAGGGTTCGCGGTCGCGCTATCCGTCGGCATCGTCACCTCGATCTTCTCGGCAATCAACGTCACACGCCTGTTCGTCGCCATCTGGTTCGGCTGGCGGCGGCCGAAGCAGATCGTGGTTTAAGGGGGATACGGATATGGCCTGGCGTCTTCACCTTGTCCCGCAGCAGACCAACATCGACTTCTTCAAGTGGCAGTGGCTGACCTTCGGGGCCTCGGCCTTCCTGACCGGGCTGTCGGTCGTCCTTGTCCTTGTGGTCGGCCTGAACATGGGCATCGACTTTCGCGGCGGCACCACGATCCGCACGGAATCGACGGAAGTGCTCGATGTCGGCAAGTATCGTGACGCGCTTTCGGGCCTGAACCTTGGCGATGTGGCAATCACCGAGGTCTTCGACCCCTCGTTCCGCGCCGACCAGCACGTCGCCCAGATCCGAATCCAGGCCCAAGGCGAAGAAGAAGCGATCACGCCCGAACTGACCGGCAAGATCGAAGCCGCGCTCAAGACCGTCGATCCGGCGGTCAAGTTCACCAACGTCGAATCGGTCGGCCCCAAGGCATCCGGAGAGCTGATCTGGAAAGCGATCCTCGCCGTGCTGGCCGCCACCGTGGGCATCACCATCTACGTCTGGGCGCGGTTCGAATGGCAGTTCGCGCTGGGGGCCATCGCCGCGCTGATCCATGACGTGGTGATCCCGATGGGGGTCTGGGCGGTCTTTCAGTTCAAGTTCGACCTGACGATCATCGCGGCGCTGCTGACGATCCTTGGCTATTCGATCAACGATACCGTCGTCGTGTTCGACCGGCTGCGCGAAAACCTGATGAAATACAAGACCATGCCGCTGCGCGACGTGATGAACCTGACGGTGAACGAAACCCTCAGCCGCACCGTCATGACCTCGACCACTACGCTCATCTCGCTGGTGGCGCTGCTGATCTTCGGCGGCGACGTGATCCGGGGCTTTGCCTTCGCAATCTTCCTGGGCGTGATCCTCGGGACCTACTCCTCGGTCTATGTGGCCAAGAACATCGTCCTCTTCCTCGGCGTGAAGCGTGACTGGGAGAAGAAGACGGACACCGGCCCGGCGGGCACCCAGTTCGCAACCGGCGCGAAGACCGGCAAGTGACCCGCCTGACCGAGGTCAGCTTCGGCGAGGCGCGGCCGGTGGACGGCTACGGGCCGAACCACTGGCGCGTCGGCGGGCAGGTGATCGAAGGCGCGGCCATCGCCACGGCGACCGGCGCGCGGGCCTGGGGCGGGTATGGCGACATCGCGCCCCTGCTGGCCCTTGCCGGGACGGTCGATGTGCTGTTCGTGGGCACCGGTCGCCACGTCGCGTACCTGCCCGAGGAATTCCGCGCCAGTCTGGACAGCGTCGGCCTTGCCGTCGAGGGCATGGACAGCCCCGCCGCCGCGCGCACCTACAACGTGCTGTTGTCAGAGGGACGGCGGGTGGCTGCGGCCTTGCTGACGGTCGGGCCCGGCGACAAGTAGGCCGGGGCGTGCCCCGGCTCACCATTGGCGGCTCGGGTCGGGGCATGCCCCGACCTACGGGCGCGCGCGGGCGCGGCGGGCTTGCGACCGGCAAGCCGCTTCACAGCGCAGCAATGCCACGCTAACGCTGGCCCATGACAACGCCCCAATCCGCCGCCGCCCTTCCACCCGTGGCCCTGCGCGCCGATGACCTTGCGGTGTCGCGCGGCGGCGTGCTGCTGTTGTCGGGGCTGCATGTCACGCTTTCCCCCGGTCAGGCGCTCGCGCTGCGCGGGCCGAACGGCGTTGGCAAGACCACGCTGCTGCGGACGCTGGCCGGCCTGCAACCGCCCGATTCAGGGCGCATCGAAGCCGACCCCGACACCCTGGCCTATGCGGGCCACGCCGACGGGATCAAGCCGACCCTGACGGTGGCCGAGAACCTCACCTTCTGGGCGCGCGTCTTCGGGCAGGGCGACATCGGCGCGGCCCTGGCGGCGATGAACCTGACCGACCTGGCCCAGCGGCCCGCCGCGAACCTGTCGGCGGGGCAGAAGCGCCGCCTTGGCCTTGCGCGCCTGCTTGTGACAGGGCGGGCGGTCTGGCTGCTGGATGAACCCACCGTGTCGCTTGACACAGCGTCGGTCGCGCTGTTCGCCGATGCGGTCCGGGCGCACCTGGGGCGTGGTGGCGCGGCGCTGATCGCCACCCATGCCGACCTTGGCTTTGACACGGCGACGCTGGACCTTTTCCCCTTTCGCGCGACCGGTACGTCCCGGCATCGCGGAGCCTTCGACGAGGCGTTCGCGTGATCGCGCTTCTTGCCCGCGACATCCGGCTTGCCGTCCGGGCCGGGGGCGGTTTCGGGCTGGCGCTGGTCTTCTTCCTGATCGTGACCGTCCTTGTTCCCTTCGGCGTCGGGCCCGACCCGGCCACACTGGCGCGCATCGCGCCCGGCATCCTGTGGGTCGGCGCGCTTCTGGCCTGCCTTCTGTCGCTCGACCGCCTTTTCGCGCTGGACCGCGAGGACGGGACGCTCGACCTTTTGGCGACCGCCCCCCTGCCGCTGGAATCGGTCGCTGCGGTCAAGGCGGCGGCGCATTGGATCGTCACGGGCCTGCCCCTGACGCTCGCCGCCCCGGCGCTGGGGCTGCTCCTCAGCCTGCCGCCCGCCGCCGTTCCCTGGATGGCCCTGTCGCTCGCGCTTGGAACGCCCGCGTTGTCGGTGATCGGCACCTTCGGTGCGGCGCTGACGGTCGGCGTTCGACGGGGTGGCCTGCTTCTGTCGCTGCTTGTCCTGCCGCTCTATGTGCCGACCCTGATCTTCGGGGCCGAAGTCGTGCGGCGCGGGGCAGGCGGGCTGGCGGTCGCCACCCCGCTGGCGCTGCTGGCGGCAATCACCCTTGGCGCGGCGGCGGCCTTGCCCTTCGCCTCGGCTGCGGCACTTCGCGCGGGGCTGCGCTGACAGCTGCCACGGATTTGAGTTGAGGCCGCCCGCCCCCCGCGCTACCCAAGGTGCCATGTCGATCTGGGAATACGCCAACCCCAAGCTGTTCATGCAGACTTCGGCCCGGGTCATGCCCTGGGCCGCGGGGCTGGCCGCGCTTTGCCTGCTGACAGGTCTGATCTGGGGCTTCTTCTTCACGCCCGAGGCCGAGAATTTCGGCTCGACCGTCAAGATCATCTACATCCACGTCCCCTCGGCGATGATGGCGATCAACATCTGGGTGATGATGCTGGTCGCGTCCCTGATCTGGGTCGTGCGCCGCCACCATGTCTCGGCGTTGGCCGCGAAGGCGGCGGCACCGATCGGGCTGACGATGACCCTCATCGCACTGGTGACGGGGGCGATCTGGGGGCAGCCGATGTGGGGCACCTGGTGGGTCTGGGACCCGCGGCTGACCTCGTTCCTTGTCCTGTGCCTCTTCTACTTGGGCTACATCGCGCTTTGGGCGGCCGTCGAAGACCCCGACACGGCGGCCGACCTGACGGCTGTCCTGTGCCTCGTGGGGTCCGTCTTCGCGCTGCTCAGCCGGTATGCGGTGTTCTTCTGGTCACAGGGGCTTCATCAGGGCGCATCGCTGTCACTGGACAAGGAACAGCACGTGGCCGACGTCTTCTACCTTCCGCTTCTGGTGTCGATCGCGGGGTTCGTGCTGTTCTTCCTTGCGGTTCTTCTGGCCCGCACCCGGACCGAGATTCGGCTACGCCGCCTGCGCGCGCTGGAAGCGCGGGAAAGGGCGGGCTGATGCCGGAACTGGGAAAGTACGCGGCCACGGTTCTTGCGGCCTATGGCGCGACCATCGCGCTTCTTGTCGTGCTGGTCGTGGCCACGCTGCTGCGTGGTGCCCGCGTGCGCCGGATGCTGGCCGCGCAAGAGGCGCGCATGGGGTCGGGTCGGACATGAGGATCAGCCCGCTTCTGGTTCTGCCGCCCGTCCTGTTCGCCGCACTCGCCGGCCTGTTCTACACCGGAATGCAGCGCGCCAACCCCGATGATCTGCCCTCGGCCTTCATCGGCCGCCCGCATCCGCCGGTTCCGGCCGAAACGCTGCCCGGCGCGGTTGCGCTGACGGATGCCGATCTGGCCGCCGGACAAGTCGCCATCGTCAACTTCTGGGCCAGCTGGTGCCCGCCCTGCCGGGCCGAACATCCGAAGCTGAAGGACCTGTCGGCGTCGGGCCTGCGGGTCTTTGGCGTCAACTTCCGCGACGACGCGGGGGATGCGCAGGCCTTCCTGGCCGAAGGCGGCAATCCGTTCCGGGCTATCGGCTTCGACCCCAAGGGCAAGACGGCGCTGGACTGGGGCGTCACGGCCCCGCCAGAGACGTTCATCCTGTCGGGGGATGGCACGGTGCTGTTCCGTTTCGCCGGACCGCTTGTCGGCAGTGACTTCGAGCAGCGCTTCCTGCCAGCCCTGAACAAGGCGCTGGGCAAGTGACCGTCCGGGCGACCTGCGCCCGTGCAGCCGTCGCTTTAGGCCTTGCGATGACGCCGGCGGCGGACGCCAAGGTCGGCACGCCGGGCCTTGCCTGGTTCGCAGGCCATTATGACCGCATCGGCCGCGACGGCGGCACCCCGCCCCGCCGGCTTTACGACAGCGTCACCTTGTCCTTCCGGGGCGACCGCATCGAGATGATCGACTGCGACGGACGGCGGATGCAGCTGATCCATGACCCGTCCTTCGATTATTCCGACCATCTGGTCGGCTATCTGGACGGAACGCCGCTGGATTGTCAGTTCCGCAACAACGGCGCAGGGCGGCCTGTCCTGACCTGCAGCGGTGAAAGCGGCGCGTCCTTCACCCTTTGGCCCCTGCCCGAAAAGGTCGGGGCCGCGAAAGGGACCTGCGCACCCTGACGCGGCACAAACGAAAAGGCCGCCGGGGCTGGACGAGAACCCACGGCGGCCGCACTCGATGCATCTTTCAGGCGTCACCCGCAAGCGGGGCCGGGTCAATTCCCGGGCCCCTCCAGCGGTTCACTCGTTAACAGGACAGACACTCGAACAACGCCTTCACAAGAAAGAATGTAACCGATTCATTCGTGTACTGATAGAATTTTGCCTGCACCGGACTGTTTCGGGGCCATTCGCGGATACTATCCAAAAGTTAGTTTTTGGGGTGCCGCAGGGTCATTCTGACCCATCCCGCACATGGGTCGCCCGCCTTCGAACGCGGGCCTGCCAGGGAAGCCCACGCATCTCCGGTGCCCGCCGATGGCGGGCAAGCCTCCGGATCGAAAGGTGATTCCCGTAGCCGGGCGGGCCGCTTCGGGTCAGGGCAGCTGCGTCAGCTGCCCGCCATTGGCCTGCCAGGCCTCGATGCCGCCCCGGTACCAAAGCACGTTCTGATACCCAAGGTTGATCGCTCGCAGCGCGGCGTTGTAGCTCATCCAGCATTCGGTCGACAGACAGTACAGCACGATCGGCATATCCTTCTTGCCCTGCGTGACCTGTTGCAGGAACTGGCCGAACTGCTGCTGCATTTGGTCCTGGAAGTTGCCCCCCTGCGACGCGGGCGTGGCGCGGATGGCCTGCGGCAGGCCCTGCTGGCCGCCCAGGATGTCAAGAATAACGAAGGGCCCGTACTGCCCGGACTCTAGCGCCTGCACGCCCACGGTGGTGATGACCTGCCCGCCGGGGATGGAATTCGGGGTCGGCGCATGGGGTGCACCGTCGTGCAGCGTCGGCTGCGGGGGCACGCCGTAATCGACCAGCTCGGGGTTCTGCTGCTGCTGGGGTGGCTGCGGCTGCGGTGCGGGCTGCGGCTGGGGCGTGATCGGGCCGAAGCCCGGCACCTGCCCGCCACCACCCGCCAATCCGCCGCCCATGCCGCCCCCCGCATTGGGGTCAACCATGCCGCCGCCACCCATGCCGCCCCCCGCATTGGGGTCCAGCATCCCGCCGCCGCCCGCGTTGGGGTCAACGTTTCCGCCCATCCCGGTGCCCGGAATAATCAGCGGCTGCTGCCCGCCACCCGTATTGCCGCCCACGCCGAAGGCGTTCTGCGCCCCGGATGGCGCGGCGCAAAGCCCCGCCGCCACGGTAAGAACCAGCCCCAGGGGCCTGAAACGTGCTGTCATCTCATTACCTCATTCGGCTGGGGTCAGTTCCGTGGCGGTCACGCCAAGGTCGACATTCGGATTGAAATTCGGGTCGTTCGACTGGATGAAGGTCCCGTCGTTCAGCGCCCAGTTGTGGCTGTAGGTGTTGTCCAGCTGCACCTGCTGGCCGGTCGTCGGGTCGTTGAAGGTCTGCAGGCCCAGGATCGACTCGCTGGCCGCGCGGCTGGTCCGGTCAAAGCTGTCGGACTGGTTCTGGCCGATGTCGCTGATGATCTGGTTCATCTCGCCTGCATTCTGCGTGGTGATCTGGAACCGGTCGGCGATGCCCTTCTGATTGATCTTGGCGATGTTCGACCCGAACTGGCTGATCCTCTGCAGCCATTCCGGCGAGGGACGGTAGGATTTGCGGAACATCTCCGTCAGGTCGAAGTCCAGCTGCCCGTCGGGGGCTGCCTGCGACACGCAGACCGGAACGCCGTAAAGCTCTTCATGATGGACCCCCGCCACATCGGGGGCACCGGCCATCTGCGATCCGGCCATGTCGATTACCGCCGAGCTCATGAACAGAAGGCAGACCAGGTCGGCGCGGTAATCCACGCCGTTCGCGGTAAAGGCGATCAGCGCCTCGCCTGCCTCGGCCCAGTTCTGCATCGTCAGGCCGGGCATCTGTGGTGGCTGCGGCGGGATCAGCCCCTGCACGCGGGCCTCTTCGACGATCTCCGGACGCTCACGTGTCTGCAGGATGCGGGCATCCCCCGCCATCGTGGGCACGTAGCCCGCAAAAAAGTCGCCAAGGCCGCGATAGGGCGTGGCGGTGCAGGCCGGTGCGCCGGGCAAAGACGGTTGCGGGTTCGACGAATAGTGCCAGCCGGGGATGTCGTGGATGTTCAGCGACCTTGTGCCATCGGGCGACCGGACCGTCAGCTGCGTGGCGAAGTAGGTCCGCACGCAGGGGTCGGTCCGCCAGACCACGCCGCCTTCGCCCTGCCAGTCGGCCGGCACCACGATGGTCCCCGCTGCAACGGGTTTTTCGAAACCGGCCATGTCCACGATGGGAACCCGCCTCAGGTGCCGGTAATCCGCCGCGGCCGGGCCGCATTGCACCAAGCAAACGCCCGCCAGCACGGCGAGCGTCCAAACCAGACGCCGGATCGACACCACAAACCGCCCCCACCAACCTCGCGCCACAGCGCGTTACCCGGCGGCAGCCTGCCACGACTCGGGTGATTCTCAATGGGGAAAGTGGGGCGCTTCGCACGGTGTCGGCACGGCATCCGTGACTTTTCCACCGGGACGAGAATTGTTGTCTGGGTATGGTTCTGTCGCGATGGGGCAGGGTGCGGGTTTGCACAGACATTCGGCAGTGCCCCAAGCATGCGTGCGCGGCAGCCGGGTGAGGTGGCGGTCAACATACCACTGTTGCTGACCTGCCCGCGCCGCACGTTCAACGCCCGCCCGCGATGACCCGCAGGTTGGTTTTCTCTTCTCCCGATCCCCAATGAACGCAGGCAGAAGTCCAGACGTGCTACCGGTTCCTTGTGCCGGCGGGCGTTGCGAGAAAAGGTGAAAAATTCCCTAACGCGCCTTGTAACCCCTTGCGATTACAGGGCCGTTAACTTGTCCCTCTGAGAGACGTTTTCATCCGAAGGCCAAAAGGAACTCGCCGACCGGTCCCGATCGCAGGTCGACCGGCCCCGCGACGGCCAGCCACTGGGCCCCGCCGGACGGCCCCCGGGCCAGCCCGTCACCCCTTTGCCAGGTTCCGCAGCACATAGTGCAGCACGCCCCCGTTGCGCAGGTATTCGATCTCGACCTCGGTATCGATGCGGCTTTTGATCTGGATCGTCTGCACCGTGCCGTCACCCTTCGTGATCGTGCAGGGCACCAGGCTCAGGGGCGTGATGTCGCCCTCCAGCCCCGTGATCGAGACCACCTCGTCGCCCTTCAGGCCCAGCGACTTCCGCGTCATGCCACCTGTGAATTCGAACGGAATGACCCCCATCCCGATCAGGTTCGACCGGTGGATACGCTCGAACGATTCGGCGATCACGGCCTTCACGCCCAGCAGATTCGTCCCCTTCGCGGCCCAGTCGCGCGATGACCCCGCGCCGTATTCGATGCCGCCGAAGATGACCAAGGGCACGCCCTGCGCCTGCCACGCCATCGACGCGTCATAGATGGATGTCTGCTTGCCGTCCGGCCCCAGCGTGTAGCCACCCTCGACCCCGTCCAGCATCTCGTTCTTGATGCGGATGTTGGCGAAGGTGCCACGCATCATCACCTCGTGGTTGCCCCGCCGTGACCCATAGCTGTTGAAGTCCGCGACCGAGACGTTACGTTCCGTCAGGTAGCGGCCTGCGGGCGTGGTGGGCTTGAACGACCCCGCCGGGCTGATGTGGTCGGTGGTGATCATGTCGCCCAGGATCGCCAGCACCCGCGCACCCGCGATGTTGCGGATCACACCCGCGTCCTTGCCCATGCCCCGGAAATAGGGCGGGTTCTGGATGTAGGTCGATGCGGGCGGCCAGTCGTAGGTCTCGCCGCCCGTGACCTGCACCCCCTGCCAGCGTTCGTCGCCCTTGAAGACATCGGCGTATTTCTTCTGGAACGCCGCGCGGGTGACGGTCTTTTCCACCAGCTCTGCCACCTCGTGCGAGGTCGGCCAGATGTCCTTGAGGTAGACGGGCTTGCCGTCGCGGCCGGTGCCGATGGGGTCATGCGTCAGGTCGATGTTGATGTCACCGGCCAGCGCGTAGGCCACCACAAGGGGCGGCGAGGCGAGGTAGTTGGCACGGACGTCGGGCGAGATGCGGCCCTCGAAGTTGCGGTTGCCGGACAGGACCGACACAGCGACCAGATCATTGTCGCCGATGGCCTTGGAAATCTCGGGCTGCAAGGGGCCGGAGTTGCCGATGCAGGTGGTGCAGCCATAGCCCACAAGGTTGAAGCCGATGGCGTCCAGGTCCTCCTGCAAGCCCGCCGCGTTCAGGTATTCGCTGACGACCTGAGACCCGGGGGCGAGCGAGGTCTTGACCCAGGGCTTCCGCGTCAGGCCCAAGGCGCGCGCCTTCCGCGCCACCAGGCCCGCGCCGATCATCACGTACGGGTTCGACGTGTTGGTGCAGGAGGTGATCGAGGCGATCACCACCGACCCGTCGCGCAGGCGGTAATCCTGCCCGGAGACGGGGGCGGACTTGCGCACCTCGACCTTCACGTCCGCGCCGCCTTCCGACGCCATATCCTTCGACGCGCCCGACGCATCGACGCCGCGATAGTCGCAGACGACCTTGTAGAAGCTCGACGCCGCCTGCCCGAGGGGGGTGTAGTCCTGCGGGCGTTTCGGGCCCGAGATGGCGGGGACGATCTCGCCCATGTCGAGGTGCAGGGTCGAGGAATAGATCGGCGCATAGTCCGCACCCCGCCACATGCCCTGTTCCTTGGCATAGGCCTCGACCAGCGCGACGCGCCCCTCATCCCGCCCAGTCTGACGTAGGTAGCGCAGGGTTTCGGCGTCCACCGGGAAGAAGCCGCAGGTGGCGCCGTACTCGGGGGCCATGTTGGCGATGGTCGCGCGGTCGGCGAGGGGAAGGTGGTCCAGCCCGTCGCCCCAGAATTCGACGAACTTGTTCACGACGCCGTGCTTGCGCAGCATCTGCACGACCTTCAGCACCAGGTCGGTGGCTGTCGTCCCTTCCTTCATGCGGCCGGTCAGCTTGAAGCCCACGACCTCGGGGATCAGCATGCTGACCGGTTGGCCCAGCATCGCGGCCTCTGCCTCGATCCCGCCGACGCCCCAGCCGAGGACGGCGAGGCCGTTGACCATCGTCGTGTGGCTGTCGGTGCCGACGAGCGTATCGGGGTAGGCGATCATCGCCCCGGTCTGGTCCTTGTCGGTCCAAACGGCCTGCGCGAGGTATTCGAGGTTGACCTGATGGCAGATGCCCGTGCCCGGCGGCACGACGCGGAAGTTGTCGAAGGCCGTCTGACCCCATTTCAGGAACTGGTAGCGTTCGATGTTGCGCTCATATTCCAGCTCCACGTTCTTCTGGAACGCGCGCGGGTTGCCGAATTCGTCGATCATCACGGAATGGTCGATGACCAGATCGACGGGGACGAGCGGGTTGATCTTTTTCGGGTCGCCCTTCAGGCCCATGATGCCGTCGCGCATCGCGGCGAGGTCCACGACGGCTGGAACGCCGGTGAAATCCTGCATCAGCACGCGGGCGGGGCGGTAGGCGATCTCGCGCGGGTTCTTGCCCCCTTGTGCGCCCCATTCCCCGAAGGCGCGGATGTCATCGACGCTGACGGTGAAGCCGCCGTCTTCGAACCTGAGCAGGTTTTCCAGCACGACCTTCAGCGACGCGGGCAGCCGCGCGAAGCTGCCCAAGCCTGCCGCCTCGGCCGCCGGGATCGAGTAATAGGCGTAAGGCGCGCCCCCGGCGGTCAGCGTGCGGCGGGTCTTGGCGGTGTCCTGTCCTGTGACGACGGTCATGGCTGTCTCCTGCGAAGGAAGGATGGGGCGTGGGAACGGCTAAAGCAGAAATCCTGCCAACCAATCAAGAGGCGTCGGCATGGTTTGTATACCATTGTGCACAATTCAGGCAATCCCCTTCGTCGTGCCGCATCTTGCACCCGGCAGGTTACAATCAGATGCCGTCCCTGCGAGATTCGGCTTACAGACAATCGCAAAGCCTTGATTGGCGTTCGCGCCGCGCAGGGCGTATCCCTTTGTCCCAACAAGGGGAACGAACAGCATGAAACGCATCGCGATCGCGGCCGCCGCCTGGCTTGCCGCGCTGACGACAGCCCATGCCGATCAGGCAGTGGTGGTCGAACTCTACACATCGCAGGGCTGCTCGTCCTGTCCGCCCGCCGACGAAATCCTGGCGGGTCTCACGGACCGAGACGACGTTATCCCGCTCGCCCTGCACGTTGATTACTGGGATTACATCGGCTGGGCCGACACCTTCGCCGACCACGCCTACACGATGCGCCAGCGCGCCTATGCGCTCGCCGCCGGGGCGCGGTCGGTCTATACCCCGCAGATGGTGGTCGGCGGGACCGATCACATCATCGGCACGCATCCCAAGGACCTAGCGGCGGCGATCAGCGCCCATGCCGGGGCGGACAGTCCCGTTGCCTTGAAACTGGCCCATGACGGCGGCCAGCTTCGGATCACTGCCAAGGCGGCGGGCGGCCTGCCGCGCGCTGCGATGGTGCAGCTTGTCCGCTACCGGCCAAGTGCCTCGGTCCAGATCGAACGGGGCGAGAACGCGGGCCGTACGATTGCATACAGCAATATTGTGGAAAGCTGGGCATCCGTCGCCGAATGGGACGGACGCGCGCCCCTGTCGATCGTCCAGCCGCTGGACGGGGACTTGCCTGCCGTCGTGATCATCCAAGAGGCCGGACCGGGCCGCATCCTGGCCGCTGAACGCGTGCGGTAAGCCGTTCAGCGCACGTCCGGCGCGGGTTTGACCTTGGGCCTGGGGCGTGGCTTCCAACGGCGGTGAATCCAGAACCACTGGCCGGGGTTTGCCTCGACGCGCGCCTCCAGGCTGCGGGTCAGCGCTTCCGTCATCTCGCGCGGGGTCGTCGGCGGGACCGGCGCCTCCAGCTCGACACGGAACCTCAGGCCGTCGTCCAGACGGGTGGCATAGAAGGGGATCAGCGCCGCGCCATAGCGCAGGGCAAGCTCGGCTGCCGATGTCGCGGTCGCGGCGGGGCGGCCAAGAAACTGGAAATCCTCGGCTCGGTTCACATGCTGGTCGAACAGCAGCACCAGTTGCCCGCCGTCGCGCAGATGCCGCACGAAACCTGCCGTGCCCCGTGCGCCCTGGCCAAAGACGGGGCCTCCGAACGCCTGCATCGTCCGGACATAGTGATCGTTGAAGAAGCGGTTCCGCATTGGCCGGTAAAGCCCGCCCACACGGAAGCCCCGCGCCACAAGGCATGCCCGCGCGGCCTCGTAGTTTCCGAAATGTCCGGTCACAAGAATCACCGGCCGCGACGCCGCCTGCGCCTCTTCCAGCGCCGGGACGCCCGGCCCCTCGGGCATGACGTCCGCCATGCGCGCCAACAAATCAACGGTCGAATAGTTCTCGATCAGCGTGCGGCCTACATTGTCGCAGACCTTGTTGGCGATTGCCCAGCGTTCGGCGTCGGAACGGTCCGGCCATGTCGCCGCAAGATTGACAAGCGCCCGGTTTCGGTAGCCTGCAACCGGACCGATCAGCCGCCGCATCAGCCATCCGGCAAAGCGGACGCGCGCGGCATAGGGCAGGGCGAGTGCGACCGCGATGATCCCGCGCGCCGCAAGGTCCACGGCCCGTTCGGCAAGCCCCTCGCGCTGCTTCGTGCGGCCCCTGCCGCCAGCCTCTGCCGGTGCTGCCGTCGGTCTTCGCATCCGTTCCCCGCCGCCGATCCCGCCGCCCTGGCGGACCGACCCGGCGTCGTCCTCGCCACCGGCATGACACCAGCGGGCGAGAGATAGTCTTACCTCCCCCGAACCTCAAGCGTGGGCTGCGGTATCCCGGAACCTGGACTGCGCGTGATCGTGGCGGTGTTGTCAGACGAATGCGAACCAGTCTCCGTTTGCCCAAACCCACGCGGTGTCAGGCCGCGCAAAGCTGACGCCACTCCGTGAGAGCGGCGGTGCGGCAGGCCTTGTAGATGCCTCGGCTGGAGAGGGTGCGCTCCGCGTTGAACAGGTTGTGGATAGAGGAATGGACGGCGACGAACTTCTGTAGCGATCGCATCCGGCGGAAGCGGAGCATGGCGCGCTCTTGTCGGCGAAAGGGCTGGTGGGAGTTTTCGGCCCGGTTGTTGAGCCAGCGACTGGTTTCGCGATCGTCAGGTAGTCCCAGGTCCTTCAGCGCCGCGCCGTAGGATCGGAGTTTGTCAGTGACGAAGACATGCGGGCGGCCGTGTCGCCTGATCGTTCTCCTGAGGAATTTCAATGCTGCCTTGCGATTTCTGGTCTTCGAGACATAGGCCTCCAGCACCTCACCTTCGTGATCGACGGCGCGCCAGAGGTAATGCGTGACGCCGTTGATATTCACGAAGATCTCGTCCAGATGCCACTGCCAATGGGGCAGGGTGCGCATCCGGTCGACCCGCCTGCGCCGGATCTCCGCGGCAAACATCGGGCCGAACCTGTTCCACCAAAAGCGCACCGTCTCGTGGCTGATCTCGATGGCGCGCTCGTGGAGCAGGTCCTCGACATTGCGCAGTGACAGCGGGTAGCGGACGTAGAGCATCACCGCCAGACGGATGATCTCGGGGCTGGCCTTGAAGTAGCGGAAGGGCGAGCGCTGGGCATTCGGAGACACTAGGGGACGACCATACCCTGCTCAAGCGAAGTTCCTCTGACACTGCCCGGCGAGGTAATCAAGCGAGATCAACGAGTTGCTGCGTAAGTGGTTGAAATCCAAGGGTCCGATGTTCTCCTTTTGGTCCGCCTCATAACGTGAAGGCCGCAGGTTCAAATCCTGCCCCCGCAACCAAATCTCTTCGTGTTTCCAAACGCTTAAGCGCCGCCCTCCGGGGCGGCGTTTGCGTTTGAACCACCCGTGGAAGCACCGTGGAAGCACAAGGGCGCGAGGCCCTTGGTATCTGGGTAGGCCATCGCCGCCGGCTCATAAATGGGATCAGATGGACAGGTGCTCGGGGAGCAACGCACAATCCCGCTAATCATCGAACCGCTCGAGCAAAATTTCAGCGCCCTTTCGAACGGCCCACTTACGAAAATACTCTCCAAATGGCGCACAGAAGAAGGCCAACCGATGGTCTGCCGTACGAGATATCAGCCCAAGCCTGATCATCTTATCGAAAAGCTTGAATCCGGAGAGTTCCAGGCTCTCTGGGTCGTCACTACTAAACTTCAAACTAAAAGTACCCAGCATCTTTTCGTATACTGGGACGCAGGTATCATGAAACTCATCCTCGGGTACGTTAACTAGGAGGTCAAAGATATAAGGATGTCCCCCGGCGTATAACAGACGAGTCGCGTCCAAGCTGGATGACCCATTAAGATCAGTGCTGGCAGGTTTAATGTAGGTGTGATTACGTGCGACACCGAAAATGCTCGAAGTCGTTACATCCATCTCAATGTCTGCCAACTCCTGTCGAGAAAAGAAAACAAACCGCGCGCCATGCTCCCGATTCCTATCGACAAGCTCACGAAGCTGATGAATTACCTGCTTTCCGCCCTCCAAATCGGCAATCGAGTCAAAGTGATCAAGCATCACGATGCACGGAATTTGGAATCGATCCCACACACTTTCAAGAATCTCACGTATCCGAAAGATTATTTGCTGTCGACTATCTGAATCGGTGAAATCCGCTTTGAACGGAACGTCATTTCTCCGGAGTTCACGACAAATTTCATTGTGGAAGCTCCTATAAAAATCAACGTCATTAGACAAAGCCTGGAGGGTCAAATAGACGCAGAACCTCTTCTCGGGCTGTTCTTCAATCCACCTCTTTGTATCAAACGCCAGAGTACTCTTACCTATAAAAGGCACACCAACCACCGACTTAGTTGGTGCGCGACCTACGACAAACTTCTGTAGCTCACTTCGTGGGGCGCGTAGAACCCGTTCGAATAGCTGTCCTTCCATAACAAACCCCTAAACTGGCCGATTCACTCTGATCCACTCGGCAAAGAGCTCCATGCGGATCATGTAGCGGGAATTGGAATCTACGTGGATCACATCTCGCTGCTGAAGGTCCTCCAAGATCGACCGCAACTCCTCGGTCAAACTGGCACCTTCAATATGTGCGCCTCTGCCATCGGAAGACCCGGCCGCAATCCTTCGCAAGATACTCATATTCTGATCCTTCGTGAATCTCGAGGTTGCACTGCTCGCCTCCTGCAGCATCGGATCAAAGTCTGCCTCTTGAAGTCGTGACTCTCCTTCGACAAGTGAGCGGAAGATATGGTCTACATCCGCCTGTGAAATGAGGACACGCTTCCTGTCGTTAAGGTACTCAACCAGCTCAAAACAGAACTTCTGCAGAAAAAAGGCAGCGCCACTTGTGACTTCAAAAATACGATCGAGCGACTTACCCCTGTACCGTGACCGGCCATCATAAAGAATGGGGCTCTCGCAGAGCTCCCTCGATGCGTTCTCGGTAAGGTAGCTGAGCCTCTCTTTCTCGCTGACGCCGAACTCATTTGCAAACTCAGAAATGAAACGCGGCATGGAGTCTTGGCCGACGATAACGGCGTTTAGGAGTTTCGACTCAATGATATTCTTCCAGTTACGCATAAAGATCGGGCTGGTCTGGCCAAGCTTAATCGCATCGTAAATGTAGGTGAACTCATCAACCAGGAGGACAACGGTACGTGGCCTGCCATCCTTCTCAATGAACAAGCGATTGAGTTCATCAACAACTGACCGAAGGCGAAGTGAGAATGGTTGCTCTTGCTGCCCGGCGACGACTGAGGACGGAATAATGACGCCGGACTTGGCAGCAGAACGTAAGATCTCATGAAAAATGAGAGTGTAAATCGAAGCTTCAAGGCGCTCGGGATCGTCAACCTCCCCTAGCGAAAAATACACGGGGAGAAAAGCCGTCTGAAGTTCTTCTCTCAAACGAAAGAGCACGGATGTCTTGCCCGTCCGCTTCTGGCCGTATAGAACGTAGCACTGTCCACCTGACCTCTTCGTCATTGATCTTACGATACGGTCAACCAAGTCTTTCCGACCAAAGAACATCTCCGGTTCGTCCACTGGTGACCCTGTCCCATACTTCTCGTAGACATTGTCAATGGGCAGATACTCTTCGCTAGCGTTAAGGTTCGCAGCAAAGCTGAACTCCACAAATCTTCTATTGCCGGTGCTGCGCTCCACAAAATAGACGCGTCCGAAAACCGAAATCACACCCTCTTCAATTATGTTCGGTGGAACCTTAATCTGCACTAGTCCCTCTTTTACTTCCTCAGCTCTTAAGCTCTTCGGAAGCGAAACATCAATCACTTCATAATCCGGACTCTCTTGTAGTTCCAAAGTCAAATCATTGACTGGTGCAGACCCCCTCGTTGCACGGATTTGAAGCTTAAGGTCCGTAATGCCGTGATCGTTCACTGTGTAGTTACCATTGGCGAACAGATCGACGATCTCGAGGGTTGTGTTTACGGACTGTGAGTACTCACCAAACTCTTTTTCCAAGCTGGCTAGAAGTTGACGTGCGATCGGGAGTAGATAGGCCGCTGAAATATTGGTAGGAGCTTGCCCGCATTCCGCAGCGAACCGCTCGATCTTTGTTCGAACCGTATTGAGTGACAGTTCCCTTTCAACAAAGTCTTCATGCTCCAGAAAGTGCTGGATGTCTGTCAAGAAACTTGAGACTTGCCTCAGTCTTGACGTATCCGAAGCAAGTGGAAGGTCAGATATCCTGGTAAGTCTTGACTGTACCAGTTGAACATCCCTTACATTCGCCTGTCCTGTAAACTGCTGGACTTCGGCAAGACTATTTATCTTACCTTCGAGCGCGCCTCGGAAGTCGACAAGACTGGCCTCAAAATCGCGCCGAACCTTGCTATTCAGATCGATCGTATCGAAGTACTCGCGAATGCAAGGTGCAGCGCCAAGGATGTGCTGAAGATACACGGTGGCGGCCTGTCGTTTTCGCGACAAAACTCGTTCAAGCTCCGTCTTCAGATTCAGCTCAAGGCCTCCACCTGCCGCACGAAAGAAATCCGGTGCATCAAGGCGTGGCTCCATACATAGGGCAACAGCCATTCTAAATACCTTGGCTGCTCGAGTCTTGATCTTCGTCGAGATCGCTTGCGCGGCTTCCACCAGATAAGAGATTACGGTGTCTGGATTATTGGCTACATATGCTGCTTCGGCGCTGAACGTAAGGTAGTTGAACGTTGCATCATTGTGGCCGTCTTCGTCAAAGAGCGAAAAATCGCTCTCGAACACTGCAGCCAGGTTTAACTCGAAGGCTGCACGCAGTGCTGGTCTTTCACCTCTGTTCTGGCGTGAAGCGTTCTGTAGGGCCTTGATATCGTCGGTTCCGAAGTAGCCTCGATCGCGTGAGCGCTCATCCAAAAGATCGAAGGTGCAGGCAGTGACTGCACCTCTCATTATCGGACCTGCTTGACGGACCGTAACTTGCTGGGTGAATGACTTAATCAGACTCTTTGGAACTGCCTTCGTTCCTGTTCGCATTGCTTCTGCAAGTGAGTCCCTAAAGCTGTAGTAATCGCTGTCTCCAGTTTCTACATACTTTTCTGCGCCCCGTAGAATTCCTAGCGCTTTCTCAAAGTTTCCAAGTTGGAATTCGCAGAACGCGGCTTGTTTTGCGGCAACTAGGCGGGTTTTCCCCTTCACGCTAGTGTGTTCATAGATGCGAGTGTAGAGACGACCGGCGTTTGCGAAGTCTTCGATCTTCACTTTCCAATTTGCCAGGAGGTTCAGAAGTGATGTCTCATCCGTGGAACTAAAGACGCGTTTGTTGTTTTCCAGTAGATCAATTGCCTCCTTGGTTCTTCCTAGTTGGTCAAGAAGTTGACCCAAGTCTTTGATGGCGGATTTGACAGTCTCCTGCTCCTTGATGATAGACTGCCTGAACAATTGTTCCGCAATCGCTGATTGCCCACTGAGATGTGCCTGTTTCGCCTGTCGATACAGTGACTGGGACGTTAACGCCCTCGGTTGTTGGTAGCGTGACCTCTGCGGAAACTCTGGGCCATCAGTCGGAACAGCCTTTGCGATCGGAATGGATTCATCGCTTACTGGGAAGGCGTTCTTTACGAGCGGTCGAGATAGACTTGCTGAGTTGTCTGTGGGGATGAATGCAATTTCTTGCCCAAGGAATCCTTGTTCGATAGATTTTCGTAGCCGCCCACTAGTAACTGCGGAGAATGGCAAATAATACTCGCGGCCTCTGCTATCTCTTACTGTAGCGGCTTCGCGATCAAGGTAGGTTTGAACTATCTTTCCGGTGATTAGTTCCAGCGATTGGGAGGTATTCAGTTTCTTCTCGCTTGACCGTTCGTCTTTGGGGTTCTTCTCCTCTAAAATTTGTCCTTCCGGCGGGTTCTCGGCCTTAAAGTCGCTTCTACTCTTTAGTGCTCCTTCTGGCGCGTGAGTTGAGATTGAATCTGACTGTTCGCTTACTTCGCCGACTTCAGTGCCCTCTAATATCAGAATATCCCTTGGGTCGAACGGTAGCTGGAGCCCGGGAAATGTTGTGACCGCTAGTCGTGCTCGGTCGGCACATTCTTGCATCAATCCCGCTTCAAAAAGAAGCTTTAACGCTGGCAGGAGGGCGTCTATTTCCCTTTGCATCACATGTGTGTTGAGCAGATCGAATTCGATCTGATGCTTGTCTAGTATGTGCGCTATGCGCGCTAAAGCGAGATTCACCTTCGGATCATATTGGCGCAGCGTCTCATCCGCCAGCGAGCGAATGGGGATCTCTGATAGGCGCGCGGGTTCCCCGATCTTCATGGCGTGCGCGATCTTGTCGCTAGCTGATATTATTTTTCTTCCCAGTGCGGAAGCATTCAACGATTTTGATGAGATTTCCGGGTACTTGAAGTTTCTTATGCTTGACAGAAAAGCCTCAGATACTTGAATGCTATCTTTCCTCCGCGCATAATCACTTTCAGCCTGTTGCTTCGTGGTCTTCGCTTGTTCGGCTAAATCATGCAAATTCGAACTTGGCGCGGCATTTGCATGCTCTTCTGAAGTTGCAACTATTTTGAAGTCAGTGATTATTTCGTACCGGCAGAAGCGCATCCCCCCATCTTGACTGCAGAGTAGGCCTTCGTCAGAAAGTGATTCGACTCGGCCGAAAACCCGCTCACTGCGTTCCGGATAGACTAGGGTTAATTCGATCAGAGTGTTTGGAACCGCGACTTGCTGCAGGATGGACTTCATGGCTACTATCGACTGGTCGGTTGTTGTTAATGCGGGTGTTTTAGTCTTGGTCTCTGTGGTGGGGATCTGGGGTAATGTGATGCTAGCTGGGCGAGCGCGGCGTGACAAGCGTAGCATGGCTGTAGATGAGCGCCGTCTGCTTGCAACAGAGGACCTTTGGCGGACTTTAGGTTCGATGTCTGTTGACGAAGGTGGTAGGGCTGCGGGGCCGCACTCTGCGAGAGCCAGACATGATTTTGTGCAGAACATTCAACTGTTTCTGTCTTCGGAGAAGAGCCTCTACATGTCGAAGGAAGTAGAGGTCCTACTTAGGCGCATTGTCGATTCAGATGGTTTGAGTGGGTCGGAGCTACAGGATCTCGTTTCTGGGCTGCGCGAAGTTGTTAGGCGATCGGCCGAGTAGGTCTCTATGGGCGCCATGTTTTCGACTTGGTTGCCAGGAAGTGCTGCGATCAGCGAACGGTTTTGAACGCGTTCGTTGGGGTTGCTGTAAGCGGGCGGCGCTCTTTCTTTGGTTTACCAGGGTGCGTTTGTCTCGGTTTATTCATCTGGGAGCAGAGCCCGAGGAGAAGTGTCGTCGGCTGGTGTTTGTTCTTGGCGCCTAACGGGAACTGCGCCACCCATCCTCATATCTCCCGCGCGAACCAGCGGATGCGGCCGATGATGCGGATCTCGTCGGCAGTGGGCTCTTGGGCGGTGACCTGAGACCCGTTTCTTCCCCCAGTTTTGGGTAGAGTCCGCTCCAACGTGAAGCGAGACCTATCCTTGGATCGCCCGGGGCTGGAGTTTCCGGGCTTGATCGGGGCAGCTGGCCGGTTCGGCTGCCGGGATTTGCAAGCTCGATCGGTGCTTTGTAGCCGATCGCGCCGTGTGGTCGGTCCTCGTTGTAGTATCTGAGCCAAGCCTCCATCTTTTCCCGGGCATCTGCAAGGGTCAGGAACCAGTTGGCGTTCAGGCACTCGGCCCGGAACCGGCCGTTGAACGCCTCGATGAACGCATTGTCGGTAGGCTTTCCGGGACGGGAGAAGTCCAGCGTGACGTCGTTAGCATAGGCCCAGAGGTCGAGGTCGCGGGACACGAACTCGCTGCCCTGGTCCACGCGGATCGCCTTCGGATAGCCGACCCGTGCACAGACCTGTTCGAGTGTCTCGACCAGGTTCTCGGCTCTGTAGCTGAACCGCGGATCGATCACCGGCGAGAATCGGGAGAAGGTGTCGACCACCGTCAGGACCCGGATTTTCCGTCCCGTCGCAAGTTGGTCATGCACGAAGTCCATCGCCCAGGTCTCGTTGGGCGCAACCGCGTCCCGGCGATCCTCGCGCAGCTTCGCCTTCACCCGCCTTTTCGGCGTCCTGTTCCGCAACTGCATGCTCAACTCGCTGTAAATCCTGCGTGTCTTCTTCTGATTGATCATCCATCCCTCCCGCCGGAGGAGCACATGGACACGGCGATACCCGTAGCGAACCCGGGTCTCGCAGATCTCCTTGATCTTTTGTTCGAGGCCGGCCTGCCCAGGTCGGCGCGCCTTGTAGTGGTAGGTCGAAGTGTCGACGAGGAACACTGCACAGGCCCTCCGGATCGACACGTTCCAATCCGCACAGACGAGATCGACAAGCTTGCGCTTCCGGGCAGGCCTCAAAGCTTTCGGCGGATGACGTCCTGCAGCATCTCCTTGTCGAGCGATAGGTCCGCGACCAGCTTCCTGAGCTTCGTGTTCTCATCCTCGAGCTGCTTGAGCCGCCGCATCTCCGTCCGCAGCAACCCGTCGTAGCGCTTCTTCCAGTTGAAGTAGGTCGCCTGGCTGATCCCGGCCTTGCGACATATCTCCGCGACCGGCATGCCGTCCGCGCCTTGCTTCAGGATGAACGCCTTCTGGGCGTCCGAAAACTTCGATGCCTTCATGGTCTTCCACTCCTCCCGGCCAAGGGCAGGTTACGCGGAAAACTCCAGCCTCAAACGATCCAGTTTGGCGGTCTCACATCAGCGGTTGTCCGTCATGGGCGGCGTGAGGTCGCTGGTGGTTGTAGAAGGTGATCCAGCGTCCGATGCCCGCCTTGGCTTGCGAGCCGGGCGTTTCGACATAGTCTGATCTCCTCTTCTTGGGGATCAGCAGACCTCAGATCGTAGCTTCCGTCACTGTCCGATTCTCGGGGGGTAGCTCAAAGAAAGGATAGACGACGGACGCACCGCCTAGCCTCTAATCCTCGCTGTAGTTGTGGCTACAACAAATACAGAGGTCATGTTCTTAACCAGACAGCCAGAAAGTGCGACAATAAACCTTCCAAGTCACCAACGGGATATATGGTTTCGAATTGCCGGGATTCCCCCTGAACCTACCGATCATCCGACCAATCACACTGTTCCTTAGGTGGCAGTAGACTGTCATCGGCGGGAATCTGTGCGAAGTTGATCAACTGGTCCTGACCATCTTTTGAAATGGACGATTGAAGTCGCTCAAGGCCTGGAAACGGCGGCCAAGGCTTGTTGCCGCGCTCGAGCCACGCTCGCCATGTGCTGATAAATTTCACGGGGTCATTCTGGATCGAAACCCACTGGCATGGGCGGCGCGCCTCCGGTGGCAGGACTACATGAGCAAGATTTCCAAACGAATTGCGCAAGGTCCGATCCCAACTCTGCTCGATCGATTCGCCGTCCAATACAAGGCGATTCACCTCACTAAAATCAGCCTCCTGAATTGCTGTACCGCTTAGACCAAAATAAAGCGTTACATCGTGAGTTGAGCCGCTCTTCTCGACAACACTAGCTGATTGCCATAAGAATTTACCCCTGAATGCGTCCGGAGGAAAGGAAACGAGGCTGTCTTGAAAGCTTGTGCGCCAGGGTTCTCCAGACAATGAGTACGCCGAAGACGACGGATTGTGATCGACGAAGTCAAAATAACCAGAAAAAGTCCCTACGAAGTTGACGTTGGTCAAGTTTGCGAAACTAAAGTCGCCCGACATCGGTCCGGTCAAGAACGAGTTGCTCAGGTTGGCGCCATGCAGATCAACTCCTCCCAGACCAGAAATAGAAAGTTGAGATAGTTCCAGATTAGCGTTCGAAAAATCAACCATACGATCTGCACGGGAAGAAATCGTGGCTCCTCGCAAGTCGGCTTCCGAAAAGTCTGCTCCACTAACTGAGCCGCTAACCAAACGCGCTCCTTCGAAGATGGCCCCTTTAAGCGAAGCATCGTCCAAGTTGACATCTTCAAGTATTGAGCCAGCCAAGTTGGCCCCATCAAGGCCAGCCGTATCCAACGACACACTATTGAGGCGAATTTGTTTGAATCCAGCAAGGTAAGCGGAGCGCGAAGCGGCGAACTCCTCCTGAAATTCTGAAGTATCCAGAAGATCTAGAGAGCCTTCTACCTTTGGAACGCAGTTAACCGTATCCGCCCGGCGGCACCATTCGTCAAAATAGATCCTCAGAGCAATTTGCCGCGGTATCCAGGTAGCAGCGGTCGAACGAAGCGCGTCTTCAGAAAGTCGAGCCTTTGCAACCGGGAGCAGGCTGACCGAAGAAAGGAATGCTGGCCATTTACCAGTCCTCTGTAGCGTCACAACTCCTAGCGCGACACTGATGACGGCGAGGCCGGCACAAGCTCTGCAACTACAGAACCTCGATTGCAGGAGAGAGTTACTCTGGAAAAATGACCCCAAACCCCGACCCATGCTGATCATGTCTTCTGTCCAATTTCCCCCTTTAAGCTTTCGCCAGGATGTCCAGCCTGCAATAATGCACACAAAAATGCAGGAAACATGGAGGAGGCTAAGCCAGACAAGGTGCAACACGAGCAGCTTCCACCAAATCCAGGTGATAATTAGCGGCGCCAAAAACCAAATTATTGCTCCGACCGAGGAGATGATGAGGAGCCTTGCTGAAGCGGCTCCCTTTGCCGTGACGTCTCTCGGCATGGATTTGGAGCCAGCTCTAATCGAAATTGCAAACTCGATCACAAACCAGATCGGTAATTCCGTGAGTCGAAGATTATCACTCGTATCCGCCTTCGTAGGATCTGCAATGCCAAATAGGCTAGTTGATAGTAGAAAGATCTGTCCGTGAAGATACGAATAGATTGCTACTATGATAAGTGGGGCGAAAGTATAAAACGAACGTAGATCTATCAAAAAGTCCAAGATCGGAAGCTTTGCGGTTGAATCTGTTGAGAAGAGTTCACCATCAGTAAGACCGAAAGTTGTTACGGCAATATAGCCGAGAATCCCGAAGAACCAGAACCAGCTTGTCTTTGCGGATTCTGCCATCTTCTCCATTCTTCCGATCTCTTCTTTCCTTTTTGTATTCTCAGTAGGTGTCATGTATCACCTCTATTCGATAGACTTAATCGATTGAGCGCTTAATATGCCTTTCGGTCGACCTCATAAAGGTGCCTCGGGCAAGCCTACATGCTGCAACAGATGCGCGGAGTCACTGCTCCTTGTTTTCGCACTTACGTAAGTCTTCATGCCCTAACTTTGTCTTCCAACGACATTCAACCTTGGTTTCTGACGATATCTTCCCGAGTTTCCAGCAGGACATAGCCAGGCGGGATGACTGCGCGGTGCGTCAACTCAAAGTCTGAGGCTCCGCTCCGGGAAGCTGCCTGCCGCCGGATTGCGGATGGAGAGCTGAGTGGGTCGTATTTTGAGAGTCTATCCGATGCTTTCGTCCCGGCACCGAATGTCAAGCCGGTCAGTCGCTCAATCTCGCCGACAGGGACCTGGTAGGTCTTGAATGCAGTGAAAGGCACTTCGACCGTCGCCTCAACTCCGTATTTTGCAATCACTTCACTTTGATCCAAGAGGAATCCAGCGGCAAAAAGCTTGTTCTCTGAAGTTAGCGCAACCGCCACTTTCCAAAATCGGATTGGGTATTGGATATCCTTAAACTTCTCCCAGACGGGGTCGCCATCGTCAAGCACGGGGCCAGTAAAGATCATTGCTCGGAAGGCGTTGGATTTGACCGACCCCTCAAGAATATGAAGCTCGAGTCCGGCCCAGAGCTGCTTGTTCTCATTGAACCTGGCATGCTGAGGCGTGCAGTTTGTCCAGTGCAACGTGTCGGCTGCGGTCTGCAATGCCGACATTGGATCGGGTCCAAACTGCATGTCTTTGTAGCGTGTTAAATGCCCTCGGTCGAACTGGTTGTTCTCGTAGTAGTAACTGGCGATTTGCGCCGATCGCGGGATCCGCGGATCAAATCTCCATTCGTCGTGCGGGCGTCCCAACGCATGTCTATTGCTGCCGTCAACGTTCGCTGCGGTATAGATCGCAAGCCTTCTCTTCTTGTGCATCACGACGCTATAGCCGAAGTAGTTGAGCACGGGAGGCTCGCCCGGTGCTGCCCCGATGAGCGGCGTCGTGTCTTCGGCGAGCGCGCCCAGGTTCGGCAGTGGCACGTGATGAACACCCCCTAAGAATTTGGGATTGAAACCCTTTCTGGGACCCGAAGGGCTATAGTCGAGGTCAAAGGGCACGTCGATTTCGGCCGGTCGCGTCAATGGCTCCTTGGGAGGTCGAGAGCGCTCAACGAACGACTCTTGCGTCGTGCCGTCTGGCTGTCGGACTGATACCTGTCCATCTTCGCTTATGTCCAAGGTTACGGTGATCGATCGCGTCGTCATGATTGCTGCACTCCTATAATCTAGTGGCTTCGCCATGCTGCTGGCTGGGACGCCCCCAAACATCGCGTCTTCCGCGACCATGTCGGCAAGTACTTTCTCGGCCCGGTCCGGGGTCATGTTGAAGACTGGTTCAAGCAACGGATGGTCGGGAGCGGTATCGAGAAGGTCGCGGACTAGCCGAGAGACGCGTATTCCCTCGTTGGCTTTCCAACGGATCACATTTTCGCTGTCATGTGCGGGATCGAAATCCCGCCCATCGAGGGTTTGCATTACACCATTTCTAGTCTCTGGAACGCCTTTGTGATGCAACGCGACGACTTGCCAACTGTTGTTGAACACCGGGGATCCAGACGAACCGCCTGTCGTATCTGTTGAATACCATAGGACCTCCGGTGTGCGCGTAAGCAACTTGTTTTCTCGTACGCAAACCTGCTTTTTCTCGCCACCCGGGTGTTGAATGATTGTGAGCCATTCGCCGTCTGCGACTTTCCCGGTGGCACGGATCAGCGGCAAGAAGCCGAAGGTTTCGATTGATCGTCCCTCTGATCCGCTTCGTGATACCGCCACGACGGAATAATCGAGTTGCATAGAGGTCAAATAAAGTCTGGATGCGTCCAAAGAAAACACAGACGGAGTCTTAGGTCGATCAAGAATATCCAGTTCGAGATCAAACTCTGCGAACGCATCCTCTGTGGATCGGCGAGATGGAAACACATGATTGTTAGTTAGTAGGACGCCTGGCGCTATCAGGAATCCTGTTGCGAAACCTGTATTTCCAGCGCCATCTCGGAAACGAAGGCGACAAACTGGTTTTGCGGCAGCCGCGCCACGAATTAGGTAGTTTACCGGTTGAAGCTCGTTGCCTTCTATCACCCGCTCGTAGGTCGTCTCCGCCCTGATGCGGTCTCCGAGTGACTCCGCGAGGAAACGCCTACGATCCGCCAGCTGATCATCAGTGGCCATCGCACTTGGAGGACGAGAATACTCAGACGCAAGAGCGTCCAAGTCGATGCCGATCGCCCTTCTCCTGGCTTTGTCGATCTGCTCCTGAAGAATGCTCATCGCTGCTCCGAGTGTAGGATACATCGACCCAAGTCGATTTCAGCATCCGCAGTTGAGGCGGCCCGGACCATTTTGCCGAGCATAACGATCGGCTCTCTCAGAAGAATGTGCGGATGCTGTGTTCCTGCGTCCGCCTCGTTTGGCGGCTTGGTAAAACACCAAAGTTGCTTGACTGCTGCCAAGCAGGCTAACACGACAGCACCTGAAATTCCTCACTTGTAGCGTAGCAGATCAGTTTCTTCTGACAATGCCCACTTCCGGCCTCAAGCAAAGTTCTTCTGACACTGCCGTTACGACAACTCGACGGTGGAACGTCGCGAGCTCACTCGGACCGATGGCATTCACCCGCTCCATCTTCAAGACCATGAAGTGAGCTGATCTGGCCGGTCGCCTGGCAATCCCGCCAGCACGCTGAAAGCGCCGTCGCCAGATACATCAACGGCATCTCACAACCCCGTCAGACTGAGGTGCCCCTAGTTTCCTAGACACCTGCCTCGGTCAGTTTCTGCTACGGGATTTCGAAGTCAACGGGCGACAGCATACCGTTGTTCGTGTGCTTGCGCTTCGGGTTGTAGAACATCTCAATGTAGTCGGACACGTCCTGCCTCGCGGCGTCGCGGCTCTGATAGGTTTGGCGTTTGATCCGCTCGGGCTCTGTCAGAGCAATCAGACCGACTCGCCTGCTCCCGCCCCATCCAATGTCGGATGGACATAACTAAACGATCTGTAAGGAGAAAAGCCTTGCAGCGCGCATCGCAGGAGACCAACCGGGCATCGTTGAGAGTAGCAGACCAGTTTAATCTGACAATGCCCTACCGCCCTCAAGCAAAGCTCTTCTGACACTGCCCTTCACGGCCCTAGGACAAGAAATCATTCGTCGCTCGCCTCTGGGTGGTGGTATCCTTCTCCGATCGCCAAGTCCCTCTACGTGAGGCTTTCCCATGCAAGCGATTTTCAGAACGGCGCAGGTCGCAATTCTTCTACTCGGACTGACCTGCGGATTCGGACTAGTTACGGCAGGTTCGGCGACGGCAGAGGACAAGGGGTCCGCAGCACTGTCTAAAGACGAGCTGTCGGCCTTCAGAGTGGACGAGGAAGCCGCGAGGGTCGCCGATCTCGAGCGTAGGCTGACGAATGCACTTCGCGCCCTGCGAGAGGGCGATTTGGCAGATGCAATGCCGATTCCGGACTACACAGGCCGCGACGCCCGTCTGTTTCCGGATGCCGCCGGTGCAGATCTGATTGACCAGGAGGTGCGCCTGAACCGAACGCTCGAGCTCCTGTACCGCGCGGGAGCGGCCGATGCGGGGAATCCCGAATCACAAGCATTGATGTTCCAAGCGGTGACTGGGCATTTCCTTGTGGCGTTGCGGCGCGCCGTCGGTCCGGTATTGCATACGGAGGTTCCGGCGCTGGCGGCAGACCCGGATTGCCGGGGCGACCTGATGGCGGACGGAACGCTTGGCGCCTATTTCGCGGCGCTGGCGTCCGGTTCTGGCGGCGCGGACCTGTCAGGTCCGGTCGCGCCGCTGCGCGATCTGGCGCGGCTGGGCGCCTGCCTGAGCGAACGGCAGAGCGCGCTGTTGGCGGCCGGGTATGTTCGGGCCTTTGGGGAGGTGGCCGACTTTCTGCGACAGAACAACCAAGACGACCTGATTGAGACGCTTGCCGGTGCCGTTTCGGCGCCGTTCTTTCTGACCTACGACATCGAAAAGCGCAGGGGGCCGATGTCACCTCTGGCCCGCTGGTTCGTGGAGCGGCAGAATACTCTGATCGGACAAGTCGAAACCGGGCGCCTTCCTTCTGTCTGGCATGGGCTGTGGCTTTATGACTGGCGGTCCGGGCGGCTGGTCGGCTTCCGCCACTCGGGAAACCCTTCGGGCGAGAATGAGGTAGATCTCGTCCGATTTCTGAGGTCGGTCGCTGATCCGGTTTCGCTTGGCGACCATTCCTGTCCGTTCGCCGACATGGTGATGCGGGGCGCCGACTGGCAAGGGTATTTCTGCGGTGGCCGAATCTGCGCCCCACCGGACGTGGCAGCGACGCTTCGTGCGCCGCGCCCCGGCCTGATCGCGGCGTTCGTCGAGCCGCTTTCGCCAGGGTCCTTACCAGCGAGTTGCGGCCGGGCGGATAACTCGGTCGAGTCCGCGAAGGATGGCGGGGATCCCCGCTGCCTGCCGCATCATGCTGGCGCCGCCGTGTCCCGCGCCGATGCGGCAGTGACATGCGTGACCGCAAGCCTCGTCCACCCGGGAACCGAGACTTTCGCCTGTCTGACGGAAAGCACGGGCCTGTGTGGCAACCCGGTCGACCGGTTCACAAAGGACCTCACGCGATCGGCCATGGCTGGCGTGAAGGTTCCGCCCGGATGCGCGGTTTCAGAAGGCGATGGGACCGGGGCGAAGACACCTGAAACGAAGCGCGATCAGGCGTTGAAGGATGCGCAGGACAAGCTGGACAAGCAACTCGCCGAGAACGCGGCGAACCTGTCCGACAACCCCGACCTGAAGGCGATGGCAGACCTCGATGCCGAAATTGCCCATGCTGCCGATGTCATCGCGGCGGAGAACCAGTACGAGAGCGACAGCATTTCCTCGGCGGCGAACCTTCATGACCTGAACGAAGCCTACAAGGCAATCAAGGCGTCGAACGCCGAGGCCTTCCTTGCCGGAAAGCTGACCGAGCGTCAGTGGGAGGGGAAGGATGCAAAACTCGATCGCGAGTTCAACAAGAAGTACGGAAAGCTTCAGTCCAAACCAACGGGAAGTACCAAGCAGACCCCCTCCTGTTCGCTGGAACTCGGAGATTGCGGGACGTCATCCTGCACCGCCATCGGCGAGGCGGTAAAGAACACGTTGGATTGCGTAGCACACGCGCTTGATCAGATGAAGCCTGATCCTGACCGACTCTGCCCGCCCGACGTCTGCACCGAATTCGATCCAGGTGTGCCCGCGCCCGCCGCGATGCAGTGCTATGGTACGTTGATCGACAGTCCAAAGCACGTTCTGGCCCGTCAATGCTGGGCGACCACCTGCGGACCCGGCTTTGCCACCGTCGCGCGCGGATCGGGCTGCGGCTGTGAGCCAGAGGGGGGGAGCGCGGGGTTGGCGGCGCTGGGCAACGCCTGCACCTTCGTCCGCTGCTCGGAAGGCGAGCCCACCTTACGCGCCTCCGGACAATGCTCCTGCGAGGCCGCCCCGACGGGGACGCCGCGGCCCGTGCCGACCCCAACCTTCAACCTGCCGCGCCCCGGGCTGCCAGGCGACCCGCAGATCGACTTGATCTTCAACGGCGTCCCCGGATTGGGCGGCGGGTGAGTGCAACTGTGACCGAGTCTTGAGGGAAAGTCGCGGTGCTGTCATGTGTGGACGGCAGCGTTTGTGCAAGGATTGATTTGAGCCTCTTTAAGTTTTGCAGTTCGCAGTCGCGTGTCGCGCCGGCAATGCCTTCATCGAAGTGATCAACAGCCGACTGCGCCAGGAATTCCTTTACGGCTCCTGGTTCCAGGCGACGGCTGACATCCGCCAGCGGAAGACAGATTGGAGGATCGACTACAACGAGGAGCGGCCGCATTCGGCGCTCGGGAACTTGACGCCGAGCGCCTTTGTGGCCCAACTGAAAGCAGCTCGGGAGGTTGAATGAAGCCTGGACCAAGAACGGGGCGAACTGCAACCCGTCATGCACTAAGTTTGAGACCGGACCACTAGATTTGGGAAAGTAAGGAAATCGGCCTCCAGCAAAATCAAGGCGATTCAAAGGTTTGTTTAGTTGCCCCGAATTGAACGGCACACACTCTTGGGATTGCTGTTCGACCCCTTCGGCAAGTCTGTTCGCGCCGTGGAACTGAATGATGACTCGCTCCAGGTCACGTACCGTCGCCGCGTGGCTTCAATTTCCCTGAAGTCGATCTCGGCTGCGCCGACTATCCGGAAGGGAAAACTTGGGACTACGTTGATCCTGAAGTCTTCCGAGCTTGGGGACGTAACACTGAACGGAGTGGGCCTCGCCGCCGCCCAAAGCTTCGCAGAAAAGGTCAAAACCGCCTGGACCCGCTTCAATCTCGCGGCTCTTGAGCGTGAGGCGGCTCGACTGGATAAGGCCCTCGCCGAGGTGCTGGCGCTGGCGGCACCGCGCCGATATCCCTCAGCATGTCAGATCGAGCCGCTGCTGGTTGAGGCTCGATCGCTGGAATCTTCGCTTCTGTCGACGCTGAACTCTGAAGCAATCGGGCGCGAGGCCGAGGCACGTATTGCGCCCGTCCGAAAGTTTGCGACGGACCCGCGAACAACTCGGGCGAGTGCCATCGCCGCCTACGTTTTGGCCGAACTCGACCGATGGAAGGAGTTCTTCGACACAATCGAAAGCAAGCCGCTGACGCCGGAACAGCGCCTTTCGGTTGTCGTCGATGAGGATGCGACGCTGGTCTTCGCAGGGGCGGGGTCGGGGAAGACCAGCGTCATAACCGCCAAGGCGGCTTATCTGGTCAAGGCAGGCATCCGACAGCCGGAGGAAATCCTGCTTCTTGCTTTCGCGAAGAATGCAGCCGAGGAAATGTCGGAACGGGTCAAGGCGCGTTCGGGCGTGCCAATCGTTGCGCAGACCTTCCACGCGCTTGCCTATGACATCATCGGGATCGTCGAAGGTTCGAAGCCTGCCTTAGCCGAACACGCTACCGACCATCTGGCCTTCATCAACCTGATCAAGCAGATTCTGAAGGATCTGGTTCATCGACGGTCAGAAGTGGCGCAGGCGATCATTCAGTTCTTCGCGCATTTCCTGGTCGAGCCGAAGACGGAATGGGACTTCAAGACCAAGCACGACTTCTACTCGCACATGGAAGCCCAAGACCTGCGGACGCTGCAGGGCGAGAGGGTCAAGAGTTACGAAGAGCTCCAGATCGCCAATTGGCTTTACGAAAACGGCGTCGACAACGAATACGAGCCCAACTACGAGCACAAGGTTTCCGAGGTCGGCAGGCGCGACTATAAGCCCGATTTCCGGTTGACCGAGAGCGGCATCTACATTGAGCATTTCGGCGTTCGACGCCAGAAGTTAGCCGATGGCAGCTTGCGGCTGGTCACCGCGCCGTTCGTTGACCGCGAAGAATACCTGGCGGGCATGGACTGGAAGCGGAAGGTCCACTCCGAACATCAGACTACCCTAATCGAAACGTACAGCTATGAACGACAGGAGGGCCGACTGCTGACTGGTCTCGCCGAAAAGCTGGCGCCGCATGTCACCCTGAACCCCCGCCCGGTCAATACGATCTATGACCGGATCGTCGAGCTGAATCAGGTCGACGACTTCTCCAAGCTGCTCGGAACCTTCATGCGTAAGTTCAAGAGCGGTGGCTACAGCCTTAAGGATTGCGAGACCAAGTCTGAAACGATGAAGCTGGGCAAGCGCGCCCGAGTGACCTGCCACGGGATTTTTCCTCCATCTGCAGCTAGAGTCCGGCCCAACGAGAGGACGGACGATGAAGAAGGCACGACGGACCGAGGAACAGATCATTGGCATTCTTGCGGAGCATGATGCGGGCGCGAAGTGCGCTGATCTGTGCCGCAAGCATGGCATGTCGGAAGGCACGTTCTATGCATGGAAGGCGAAGTATTCGGGCATGACGGTGCCTGAGGCCAAGCGGCTGAAGGCGCTGGAGGACGAGAACGCGAAGCTGAAGAAGCTTCTGGCCGAGCAGATGCTCGACATGGCAGCGATGAAGGAACTGCTGTCAAAAAAATGGTGACGCCCGTCGTGAAGCACGAAGCAGTCGCGCACCTGAAGGCCCGGTTCGGGTTGTCAGAGCGGCGGGCGTGCCAGATGGTTGGGGCAGACCGGAAGATGGTGCGATACCAGTCGCGTCGTGCGCCTGACACGGCGCTGCGAGGCCGATTGCGCGACCTGGCCAATGAACGGCGCAGGTTCGGGTATCGGCGACTCTTTGTGCTTTTGCGCCGTGAAGGGGAGCCTTCCGGGATCAACCGCATCTACCGGCTCTACAGCGAAGAAGGGTTAATGGTCCGTAAACGCAAAGCGCGCCGCAAGGCCATCGGCACAAGGGCCCCGATCCTGATCGAGGCACGGGCCAATGCGCGCTGGTCACTGGACTTCGTGCATGACCAGTTCGCTTGCGGGCGGCGCTTTCGAGTGCTGAACGTGGTCGATGACGTCACGCGCGAATGCCTGGCCGCAGTCCCTGACACCTCGATCTCGGGCCGCCGCGTGGCGCGGGAACTGACGGCGCTGATCGAACTGCGCGGCAAGCCCGGTATGATCGTCAGTGACAACGGGACAGAGCTGACCTCGAACGCGATCCTGAAGTGGTGCGCCGAGAACAAGATCGAATGGCATTACATCGCGCCCGGCAAGCCGATGCAGAACGGTTTTGTGGAA
>JAESFG010000229.1_pt1 | contig 142610 bp, 113 predicted proteins | sample 9269371 | NCBI WGS metagenome assembly JAESFG01 (sample SAMN14506227, study PRJNA617093) | algae metagenome | isolation source: Aetokthonos hydrillicola CCALA 1050 (B3-Florida) and co-occurring... | place: USA: South Carolina | collected 2013-01-01 | reverse complement strand
CCCGTATCAAAAGACTTACCCGAAAAACCATTTGTTTTTCTAAATCTATTCTCGTTCATGATAGAGTAATTGCTCTTTTTATCAATCACTTTTTCTTTAATATTCAACACTTTTAATACACTACCGAATAACAAAATTTTAGATTTAAAATTATTCAATTTGACTTCACTTACTTCTTTAAATTTAAGCTCTAACCAGCAAAATAAAAAAATCAATTTATCCAATCTCAATTCACTTACTTATTTAGATTTGAGATTTAATCAGATTGTAGAGATTAGTTTATCCAACCTCAATTTACTTAATTCTATAGATTTAAGTAATAATCAGATTTCAAAAATTAGCTTATCCAATCTCAATTCACTTACTTCTTTAAAATTAAGTTCTAATAAAATTTCTGATATTAGTTTTCTTCCCAAGATTACTTCAATAACCTCTTTAGATTTAAGTTCTAATGAAATTAAAGAAATCAGTTTATTTAATCTCAATTCACTTACTTCTATAAATTTAAGTAAAAATCAGATTTCAAAAATTAATTTATCTAATCTCAATTTACTTGACTCAATAGATTTAAGTGCTAATGAAATTTCTGATATTAGTTTCCTTTCAAATATCTATTCAATTACTTCTTTGAATTTAAGGTCTAACAAGCTTGAAGAATTCACTTTTCAATTGTTATTAAACTTAAAAAGATTAAAATTTCTTTATCTTTCAAATAACCCTATACTAAACATACCTATTGAACTTTACAATAAGAATCAAGATGTTTATCAAGATATAAAAAATTATTTAGAAAGTTCAGAAAAAGATAAGGAAAAAATATTTATTCAAGAAGCAAAGATGATTTTAATAGGTAATGGAGAGGTAGGTAAAACTTCAATAAGATTAAAACTTCTTAATAGAAATGCTATTCTTCCATTAAAAGCAGAAAGAACTCAAGGGATAGATATAGAAACTTATAAAGTAAAAAATCTTGAAAAGGAAAAGACAGGACTTGTTACTGAAATAGATTTTCAACTTCACATTTGGGATTTTGGTGGGCAAGGAAAATATAGAGAAGTCCAACAATTGTTTTGTTCTCGTAAATCCTTATATTTATTTGTAACTTCGTTTGATGATAACCCGGATAATGAAGATTATGTTGGTTTTGATTATTGGCTTTCTATGGCAAATGCTTTTAATTATGATGAAATTGCAAAAAAACATAGCCCAGTAATTCATGTTGTCAATAAAATAGATCAAAAACTACTGCCAATAAATGAAGAAGAGAGATATAAATTATTTTCAAATATTTATCCTGATTTTATAAAAATAAGTTGCCTAAACCTTCTAAATTTTGATTTACTTGAAAAAGCAATTAGAGATGTTTTACCATTAGTAAGTGAGGATATTTTTAGAACACCTTTTCCACAAGCTTGGTTAAATGTAAAAGAAAAATTACAAAAAATCAGCAAAAATCATATTATTTTTGCTGATTATATCTCAATATGTACTAGTGAAGGAGTTGACAAATCAAATGCTATTACACTAATTAATGTATTAGACAGAATGGGATATGTAATTTATTATGGAAGAAATCCTCTTTTAAAAGATTGGATTATATTAAATCCTTTATGGGTAAAAAATGCAATTTATCAAGTTATTGATTCAGATATATTCAATGGTGCTGAACGATATCCTAAACAACTAGAATCTATTTGGGAAACATACCAAACGTTTGAATATAAACGGAATTTAATTAATGAAGCATTAACTTTTAAAAATTATACCGATGAAGAGCATAAGAAGTTAATTAGTTTAATGTTGGCTTATGAGTTTTGCTATGAACAAGAAGACCAATATGGAGATATTTTTTATATTATTCCGGCATTACTGAATCCGATTAGACCTTTAGTTCCTAAATTTTTGGAATCATTTGATTACGAATTAAAGTTTACTTATGATCCTTTTATTCCGGCTGGAACGCTTAATAAGCTAATTGTTCGTTTACATGAGCATATATACAAAGACTTGAAATGGAAGAATGGTGTGATTTTACATGATGCTCAAAACAATGCTTATGCCGAAATTACAGAAAAATGGGAAGAAAAAACAGTATATTTAAAACTAAAGAAAGGTAATAATGTTCAACCTCTTTATGAACTTATTTTTAAGACATTTAAAGATTTGAATGAGCATCTAAAAGAAACCAAGTTCCTTGCCAGATTGGAATTTTTTACTTCTTTCAAAAATCAAAATGAATGGTATAAGCCCTCTCAAATAAAATCTCTAATAAAAGCTAAAGATTTTGCATTTATTGAACAAGTAGAGTCAATATATAATCAAAATAATAATCCTAAACCCCCAAATCCTTCTATGCCAACTCTAAATTTCAACAAAGACGAAAACTACAAAGACCTTGTAAAAGCCATTAAAGAGAAAAAAGTAGTTCTTTTTGCAGGAACCGGAGTTTCGGCTTATACTACTAATGGTGATCCACTTTCTATGTGGAAGGGCTTACTTATAGATGGAATTGAATACTGTCAAAAATGCTCAATTGCTGGATGTGATGATGAATGGGTTGAAGATAAAAAGAGGGCTTTAAATAGAAATAAATTAAGTGAATGCTTATCAGTAGCACAAAGCATTACGGAAGAATTAACATATAATAAGCATTTCAAAACCTGGCTTGATAAAAGTGTTGGTAGTCTAACAATACAAAAACCAGATTTAATTGAATCTATTAAAGAATTAAACTGCCCGGTTTTTACTACCAATTACGATAATCTTTTGGAAGTAGGCTTAGACAGAAAACCTATTCACAATCTGCAACCCAATAAAATACAAGAATTACTCAATAACGAAAGAGCAGGGGTAGTGTATCTGCATGGCTACTACGATGACCCTGAAACGGTAATTTTAGGTATTCGTTCTTATGAGCAATTAGCAAATAAAGCCTTTTTTCAGGCACTGCAACAAGCCATTACTCTTACCAAACACATTCTATTTGTAGGCTATGGTTCTGGACTCGATGATCCTAATTTTGGCAAACTCATCGCATGGAGCCAGCAAAATATCGATTCAGAGCATCACCATTACCGTCTTATTTCGGAAGAAGATAAATACGAGGAGGTTTGGGATGAAAAGGAGAAAAAATTAGTTAAAAAAGAAAATCAAAATATCATTAGTAAGGATAAAAAAATCCAAAATATCGTTTACGGTGAAACTCATAAAAAAATTGCAGCTTTCTTCGAGGAGTTGAATAAAGATGTAAATACTCCTTAACCGACGGCTATCGAAAGTAATATTAAACCCAGAAAAGCAGCCAAACCCAGTATTACAGCCGTCGGATTCGTACCGCCTTGTCTTTGCAATTCGGTTTCGAGTTCGGTTTGCGTAGGATTTTGTTGCAATAATCCGGCTATTTTGCGTTCGGTATGCCGGATGTAGAGGTAATTGCCGAGAAAACCCAAAACTGAGGCATTCACCAGCGAGAAAATTATATTGGAAATCTGAGATTAAGCCCCTTCTAATATCATTACAAAAAACAACCTACGCATCAAAATAAACGCTTTGGTACAGAAACCAGAATATTCCCAACAGACAATTTCAGAATTCACAGCAAGCGATTTACTTTTCTGAAGAGGTTCATCGAATAAAATGATAGTTATTATTGCTGTAAATAACATTCCTGATATGTGGTAGTTTCTTTTAAAAGAGTAGTTACTCTACCCAAAGCAGTCAATATCTTCAATTAACTGCAATGATTTCTTTCCCGTTTTTGTAAAAAAATTCCAAATCTTGGAAAAATGTATACTAGCATAACAATATAAAAATCTCATAATCAACAACTTAAATAAAAATATGTATTTGGCATAGTGTTGGGATAATAGTTTTCAAAACCTAAAACACCCATGTTTATGTCAGACAGCCAAGTTCAGTCTCCTCTCATTGCCATTGTAGATGACGATCCGTTTTATTCGACTTTGATAGAACAACATCTTGCCAATCTGGGAATGACCCAAATCACTGTGTTTAACAATGGTCATGATTTTTTAGATCAGATCAATGCCGGATTTGACATCGTATTTCTTGACCATGATATGCCTGAAATGGTTGGTGTAGAAGTACTGAGAAAAATCAAACGCCATAATCCTGAAATCTATGTTGTGTTTCTGTCAGGTCAAAAAGAGTTAAAGGTAGCTGTAAATGTCCTTAAATATGGAGCCTTTGATTACATCATCAAAGAAGACAATGACCTCGAACGCATCGAAGCTACACTGAAGAAAATTCAGGATATCCAGAAAGCCCTGAAACAAAAGAAAAACAACAATCCATTAAAAGGTCTTTTTTTCAATATTTTCTAAAAACATCATCTCTCAAAAACAAGCTATGAAAACGATTTATCAGGTTCCTCTTCTGCTTTTATGTATCTGTGTACTAGCCAGTTCTTGCACTACCCAGAATCTTTTTGTGGGCAAAAGCAAAAACAGCCGTCCCGAAATCTTCGAAAAAAACACCGACTATCAATATACTATTAAAAAAGACGATAAAATCAGCATCAGTGTCTGGGATCATGAAGATTTGAGTGTGGGTTCAGTCTATGGCATTTATAACTCCAACGAAGTGTATGGCAAATGGCTGCTGGTAGATGCCCGTGGCGAAATAGCTATCCCTAAAACCGGTAATATCAAAGTAGAAGGATATACCATTATTCAGGCAGAAGACAGTATAGCTAAAATACTGGCAAAACAGATTGTAAATCCGGTAGTAAAAATAAAGGTAATGAACCGGGAAGTAACCGTACTGGGAGAAGTAAAAAGTCCGGGGAATGTACTGATAGAAAAAGAAGAAGTAAGAGTAGTAGATGTTATCGGAAAGTCAGGAGACTTTGATTTTTATGCCGATAAAAAGAACATCAAGATTGTTCGCAAAATCAACAACCAGACCTACGACTATAAAGTTAACCTCACTCGCTTAGATACCTATTCGCAAACCAATGTAAGAATTTTACCGGGTGACATCATCTATGTCCCCTCAAAACGTGGCAAATCTTTCGATAAGAAAATTACCACACTTATTCCAGTTACTTCAGCCATTACTACTATTATCATCATTATTAAAACTTTTTTCTAGCCTTTAATTTCAAACAGCTTAAAAAAATTCAAACAGCAATTAAACAAAAAACCGATTTACAACTATGGCAAGGTCAGACTCTAAAAGTGTAGTTCGTATGTTGATTCCATTGTGGCGTGGGCTACCGGTAATTGTTATTTGCTTTATCATCTCGTCTTTCATTGCATCACGTTACCTTAAATATTCAACACCGGTATATGAAAGTACCGTAAAAATAAAACTGGCAGATATGCACAAAGGTCCGTCAAGCACCATGCTTTTCAAAGATTTTGATGTATTTGCCCACGACAATAAAATCAGTGAAGAAGTAGAATTAATCAAATCTAAAGTACTGGTTTCTAAAGCATTAGAACATCTACCCTCTTTTCAGGTTACTTATTACAGAGTCGGTAAAATGCATACTGCCGAAATGTATGGGGAATCTCCTTTTCTGGTAAGTTTTGATTCTAAAACTTGTAAGGACATTGACCGGTATTTTGGCATACAAATTAAAAACAAAGATGAGTTTGTATTGACTGAACCATCCGGAGAGAAACACAAGGGTCGTTTTTCGGATACTATTGTTCTTAAATGTTATAACCTGGTTATCCGAAAAAATGACTCCTTGCTGCAAGCCCGTCCTGAATTAAAAGTAGTAGATAACTACAAATTCATGATTCATTCAAGAGAAAAACAAGTGGATGAAGTAATCTCAAAATTAGACATTATCGAACTGGATAAAGACATTGCCATCATACGAATCTCTTACCAAAATCCCGTTCCCGAAAAAGCTGCTGACCTGGTAAATGCTCTGGCAAAAGCTTATGTACAAGATTATATCGATACCAAAGTAGAGACTGCCGATATAACCGTTGATTTTATTGAAGACCGGTTAAAAGAGGTAAATAATAAACTACAAAACTCTGAAAATGCCATTGAGAGCTACAGAGATGCCCGTAATATCATCAATATCCGTCAGGAAACTGAAACTGATCTTAAAAAAATATCAGAACTGAAAATACAGCTTGCCAACCTGCAAATGAACCTGGTAACGATTGACAGTCTGGAAAAATACCTGGTTAGCAATGAAGAACATTTCTTGGATTTGGCTCCTAACTTCAATGCTTTTACAGATTTGCTGTCAGTAGAGCTGGTAAAAAAAATAAAAGAGCAACAATCTCTCAAAAAAGACTTGTTACAACGCTATACCCCTGAGCATGAGAAAGTAAAAGTAATTGATGAGAAAATCAGGGATATGAAAGAATATATGATAGAGTCTGTGAGAAATACACACAGAAATTATATCACCAAATATAATGAAATAGATAAGGCAATTAAAGAAGCTGAAAAGGTATTTATAGGCTTGCCAACCAAAGAAAAGCAAATGACTATCATGGAAAGGGACTTTAATCTTAATCAGAAAATATACAATTTCCTGAATGAAAAACGTACAGAAGCCGAAATTGCCAGAGCTGCGTCCCTTTCTTTTCACAGAATTATCGCTGACGGAGAAGTACCACAAACTCCGGTTGCTCCTAAACCCGTATTGATTAAAATAATTTCAGGCATTTTGGGATTAATGGCTGGGGTTGGACTTGTAATTGCCTGGGGCATGATAGTACCCAGAGTTCAGGATGAAGCAGATATTGAAAAGACAAGTCTTATCCCCTTTTTGGGTTCGATTCCTTTCTGCTTTAAAAGTCAAGATAAACAGAGAGCTTTCAGAAGTCTGGCACTGCAACTTCAACTTAAAAATTTTCTACAGGAAAAAACCATTATTGCCCTTAGTAGCTGGTCAAACAATGAAGGAAGAGGTTTTGTGCTTAAAAATGTAGTCCCTGCACTTGAAAAACTGGGTTATAAAACAGCAATCCTCAGCCTTGAAAATGAAAATATTTCTCTGGAAGAACTGAATACCAGACTGACTCATGCCCATTCAGATGCCCGTGTGATTCTTGTAGAAAACTATGATGTAAAAAACAACATGGAAAGTGTGGCAGTAATGAAAGCCGTTGATCTCAACTTATGGTTACTTGATACCAGGCATACCAACCCGGCAGTACTGGCTGAAGCAGATTTGCTTATGGAAGAATACCAGATTAAGAATTTACACTTTTTGCTTAACCGGAATGGTAATCGACCTAGTTTGTTTATGCAAATCTGGAACGCTTTAGCATCCTTAGTCAATACCATACTAACATTCAGGAAGCCTCGTCTTTCAGTAGCATAATAAAAAAAACAGCTAAAACTAAAATCACGAAACGTTATGAATAAAATCTTGAATCTCGTTCGTCAGCCCAAGTATCTGGTATTGGCAGATCAGGCGGTTGCAAGTGCCGGTAATTTCCTTACAGGACTAATTATTGCCAAGGCACTGGGCTTAGTTAATTTTGGTTATTTTGCTTCAATATGGATGTTTCAGTTTTTGATAATTTCTCTTCAGAATGCTTTTATTATCAGTCCGATGCAAATAAAAGTAGCTTTTGAGGAAGGAGAATCCCGTCAAAAATATCTTACTGCCCTCACTTTATGGCAACTGGGCTGGTCGGTTTTAATGAGTGTAATTACCATTTCGGCTATTAGCCTCAAAACTTCGTACCTGCCTCAATTAGCCATGCAGGATATGATTTTTTTACTCTTATGGATGTGGGGCTACTGCTGGCAGGATTTTTTAAGAAAGATTTTTATTGCTCTTAACAAAGTGTACAAGGCTTTCTGGATTGACATGATTACCAATTTTCTACAGATTCTGTGGCTGGTGGTAGAATGGCAAAATGAGCAACTCACTTTCAGTCTAACAATTCAAATCATTGTCATCACTTTTTTGCCATCTGTCTTACTGGGCTTGTTATTTTTCAGATTCAAAAGTACCACAGTCAAACAAATAAAAGAAGTTTTTGTGTACCATATTAAGGATGGCAAATGGCTGTCTGCTACCGCTCTTTTGCAATGGTTTGCCGGAAATTACTACCTGATAGTAGCTGCCGGAGCTTTAGGTGTGGTAGCGTTAGGAGCCATCAGAATGGCTCAGAATGTATTGGGTGTAGTGAGTATCTTTTTTCAGGCTTTTGAAAATTATATTCCTACCCGTTCAGCCGAGCAGCTCTCTCATTCCAAAAAAGCATTTCACCAATATCTGAAAAATATAACTTCCTATCTTTTTGGTGGTATTGTGGCTTTGCTCCTTGTAATGGGAATTTTTGCAAAACCCATACTTGAAATTTGCGGTGGTGGTGAATATACTCAATATACTTTTGTGTTACGAGGCTTTCTGGTGCTGAATCTATTCATCTTTTTGGGTTATCCTGTAAGAATTGCCATCAGAGCGATGGAAATGAGCCGGGACATATTTATTGGTTATTTGCTTACTACTCTTATCAGCTGGCTGCTCGGTCCCTGGATTATTGATGAACTTGGCATTACAGGTGTAATAACCGGATTATTAATCAACCAACTGGTTTTAATTGGCTATCTTTATGTAAGACTTACCTATCAGCTCAAACTTTCGTCAACAAGGTTGGTTTAAAAAATCTTATTTGCCCCGATTCTTAAAACCGGAAAGATTACAGGCATTTAAAAAACCCATAAAATCATGAAAATCATTCATCTTGTACTTGGCAAAGCTAATCCTGAACGCATGAATGGCGTAAATAAAGTAGTAAACCAAATGGCTATCCAGCAAAAAAAACAGGGCTATGATGTCTCTGTATGGGGTTTTACAAACGATTTAGCTCATAATTATCCGGATAGAAATTTTGAAACCCTCTTATTTCAGGCTTATAAAAATCTGTTTTATGTTGGAAAAGATTTTATAAAGGCACTAGCATCACTCAATCCTTCAGAAACTGTTTTTCATTTACATGGAGGTTTTATCCCAACCTGGTTTACTGTTTCAAAATTTTTAAAACAAAGTGGTTTCAGATTTATCTTTACCCCACATGGTAGTTATAATATCATTGCCAGAAAGAAAAATGCTTTCCGAAAAAACATGTACTTCCGTTTTTTTGAAAAACCCTTACTTAAAAAAGCTGATTACATTCACTGTCTTGGTGCCAGTGAAATAGACGGACTTCACTCTATTTTTCCAAATACAAAAAGCCAGTTAATTCCCTATGGCTTTGAATCTAAGACAGATAGCACATCTGACACACATGCACTCACACACAAAAATCAATTTATAGTAGGTTTTTGTGGCAGACTTGACATTTATACAAAGGGGCTTGATATAGCCGTTGAAGGTTTTTTCCATTTTTTGGAAAAAAATCCATGCTCTGGAACATTCTGGATTATCGGAGACAGCCTTGAAAAGGCATTTTTAGAGTTAAAAGTGGCTAAAATGGGACTTCAGTCTCAGGTAAAATTTTTCGGCAGTGTTTTTGGTGAAGAAAAAGAAAAACTACTCAGGCAAATGACAGTTTTTTTACACCCTTCCAGAAATGAAGGCTTACCCACTGCTGTACTGGAAGCCTGCTCGCTTGGCATACCCAGTATTGTGAGTCAGGAGACCAATATGGCAGGCTATATTGGCACTAATAAAGCGGGCGTGGCTCTGGCAGAAAATAACAGTGTGTGTATCGCAGAGGCTCTTGAAAAATTGTACAAGAAGTACCTCAGTGAGACACTAACTGAATTGCAGGAAAATGCAATCAATATGGTTCAGACAGATTTTGCCTGGGAAAACGTGGTAAACCGTTTGAATGATTTATATGAAACCACTCCTTGCCCAAAAACCACTGCATTATAAATTTCTGAACACTGTTCGGATATTATTGCTGCTGATTTTATTCATCAAAATCTCCGGTTTTTTTACCTGGAGCGAAAATGTAGCCATCACCCGGGTATTTAAGGTGTTTTCCCGGATCATGATGACAGTTGCTATTTTCTTCGTATATCGAAAAATTATTGACAAAGGGGCTGTAGATTCATCTGCCTGGTCAAATGTCATTTCTCCTTTACTTTATACCGGATATTTGCTACTAGGATTTGCCTCATTTTTATGGTCAACCAATCCCGGTTACAGTGCTTTGCAGTGGGTAATGGACATCGAAAGTTATGTGTTTGCCTATTACTTTATCAAGTGTTTTTTGCTGCTCGAAGAGTTTTTCCCCAACTCCGGTGTACACTATCATCGTATTCTGGCTCAGGCTATTCTGATGATTATGCTGATTTTTTTAGTTGGGGTAATTGTGGCACCGGATGTTTTTTATCGAATGACTCATGGTGGCGAAGAAGCCCGTTTGGGTGGCTGGATGATGAACCCCAATGAACTGGGAATGATTTGCGTAGTTGGTATTTCGTGTTTTATTTTTGATTTGTACGATAAAAAACAAAAGTTCTGGACGCTGTTTCAGATTTTGCTTTTATTGATTGCCTTGATTCTCACGAGTTCCCGCTCTTCCATGATTGGCTTTATGCTGATTGTCTTTTTCCATGTTGCACAATCCAAAAATCCTTTACTCAAAGTCGCCATTGTTACCGGAGCCATTCTGGCAGTTCCGGTGATTGTCCAGACTATTTTTCTTAAACAGGGAGACTTAGAAGAAGTAATGAGTATGACCGGACGATTGCCTTTCTGGACTGCCCTGCTTACGGAAGGCTTGCCTCGTGAACCCTGGCTGGGCTTCGGATTTATGCGTATCAATTATACCGAAACCTTTCAGGGGGTACATACATACGCCGGACACATGACACATAATACGTTTATTCAGGTATTGATGAATCTGGGTTTTATTGGTTTCACGCTGGTAATGATACAGTTTGGATTTACGATTAAAGGATTTCTCAGTACCAAAGAAAAACGCAAAAAACTGATGCTGATTGGTATCTTTATTCCTGTTGTAATTAATTCTTTTACCGAATTTGGCATTTTTGGGGAAACCAATTATGGCATTTTGTTTTACCAGCTCATGGTTTTTATGATAAGCCTCAGCCACAACCCCCTGCTTACCCTAAGAGAAAAAGTTTACCTCAAAAAACGAAGACCTGAACTTGAGTTGCATTAAAATATCTTAATGAGCGTTATAAATGTTAATTCTTGTTATCTTTCATTCTCAAATTAAAGATAATTAAACAATGAAACAACACTATGTTCCACAAACATACTTAAAAGGCTTTGCTAACTATAAAAATGAATTTTACAAGTTAAACATTAAAACTCAATACCCTTCGATAGAACCAAAAACACCTGCACAAGTTTGTTATTTAAAAGATTATTATACGATTAAAGATCCCAATATTTTAAGTACATTTCAATTAGAAGATCCATTATTTTTAGAAAAACATTTTAAAAATTTTGAAGACAAGTATGATTCTATCTTTAAAAAAATAGTAAAAGAAGGTGAGCTCAGTTATAAAGAATCAAGAATATTTATAGATGGTATTGTTAGTATTAAAACCAGAAATCCTTTTTTTGGAAAAATCGTAATTAATAAAGAGAAGGATGAGCAAATTTTAAGAAAACGAGCAAGTAGTTTAGAGAGCGAAGCAAAAACCGTGTTTAAAAATATAAATGTAGATGACTCTATTGAAAAAGGTATCAAAAATTCACTAAGTGAAGAGAGTATTGAAAGTTTAAGACTTCAGTTATTACTTTCAGAGCATGTAAACGGTATAGAAACTATCTCTTTGATAAAATCAATACTTGAAACATCTCAATGGGTGATTTTAGATACAGGATTAATGTGTAGCTTTATTACATCTGATAATCCAGGTTTTTGCCTTGACGAAAACAATAAAATACATAACACAAAATTTGCAGGATATTTTATCTTTGTTTTTCCTCTATCACCACAATATTGTTTGATGGTATCTAACAAAAATCAAGAGAACATACATTTTCCTAAACCCATCTACTTTAAAAAATCAGATTGTAGATTAGTAGATTTGTTAAACAAAGCTTCAATTATACATTGTAATAAGGAGATTTATAGCCACAGACGTGAAACCCTTGAAAAATACCTATCTTACTGGAGTGATAAAGATAATTAATAAAAAATGATTCATTCATTTAAAACATTTGAAAGTCCTGTCAGAATTGGCAGGACTTTTTTTATTGCGTTATCTTCTATCAAATCCAATAACATTCTTTTAAAATACATCTCTCCTACTCTGGCAAAGAACTTGTAATTAAATAAGAGAATCTCCGAATCAAACCTCTTCTTAAGAAAGACTAAACGGGGATAAAAAAGTAAAAAAAGCTCTTAAATTAAAAATAACAGCATTTTCAAAAATAAAAAAATAAACCTTTTCACCATTTTCAAACAAAAACAGCGATGAAAGCAACTGTTTCAAATTCCCAAAAGAAAACAATCTTCCAAATTTTGGAAAAAGCAGGCTATGCCAGTGCATTCGGACCAGGATATAATGAAAAAAAAATCAAACTACATTATTACCTAAATCGGGATGGCAGCATTCGCTGGCTGTGGCTGGCTGATGCCACTCAGCCAAATTTTCTCCGGTTTTATAATGCCTCTGGTTGGAAGGCTAAGATATTTGTCATACTATGCCAGTTTGCATTCTTTTTCCGTCTCGGAAAGCTAATGAAGCATGGCAGTCTTGAAATGCCTGTTTCAGAAAAGGGATTTGAAAAAATTCATCCTCAAATGGCAATTTTTACAGGAACACCAGGACCCAATCGCAAAGCTGTTATTTTTCAGCCTGCTGGTACACTTGAGGGAGAGTTTATAAAAATTCCAATGGGCATCTATGCTAAACTACAGATTGATAATGAAATAAAAGCCTTACAAGAAATCCAAAAATTAGACTTACAACAAGTTATTATCCCAAACCTTACTAAAAATGGTGTGCAAAACATTCGTACTCATCAGTCTGAAAGAGCTAATCACCTGCTTCCACCCCATTTTGCAGCTCTCAATGAAATATATCAGCAAACTTATATCTGCAAGCCACTGAGAGAATCTGCCATGTGGCACAAAACCGGGTTTTATCTCAATCAGGTAACCCATATTAATAAGTTCAGCAAATCATTTCTGAATAATCTTCAAAAACTATATGCAGCTTTTGATACAACAGAAACCTATTCCTTTGCCCTGGCTCACAAAGATTTTACACCCTGGAATCTGTTTATAGCTGACAACACATTACAAGCATACGATTGGGAGATGGCTTCATTTGATACGCCTGTCTTATTTGATGCATTTCATTTTATTTTTCAGCAAGGCATTCTGGTTGAAAGAAAATCATTCAAACAGATACATCAGCAAATCAACAACTTACACAATCATCCGGTGGTTTCGAGATGGGTTCCAGAAAGAAAATCATTCCAGAAATATTACCACCTCTATTTACTTCAAAATATCAGCTATTACCTGCTTATCTATAAACAACAGGAAGTTTGGCATGAGCAAATAAACTGGTTACTGGAAGTATGGGCTGAAGCTATTCAGGAAGCACTCTTTCATTATCAGGATATACCGATGCGTGTAATTTTTACAGAAAGACTTTTTGAATTTCTGGAAGGCAAGCGGTATGCAGCTCTTAAATTGCTGGAAGAGGATGTAAAAAACCTCCCGGTTAGCTCTGATTTGGATATGTGTATAAAAGCTACCGAACTAGATAAAGTTTTACATTTCATCGAAAACAATAATCTTGTAGGAAAGGTTAAAACCATCAAACGCTCATTTATGAGTACTACCGAAATTTATTTTAAAGATGGTAGTTACTTAAGTATTGACTGGATTGTACAATTCAAACGCAGGGCTACTGAGATGATGTCTGCAACTGAACTCTTATCATGGGCTGTTCCTAATGAAAAGGGAATTATGATTCCAACACGCATTCATGATTTGATTTATTGTATATTCTTTTATATCCTGAACGGCTCTTCTGTACCTTCAAAATATCATACATTCTTTGGTGATTTAAAAGAATCTGAGCAAAATGACTTGATTGATTTCATCAGATATATTTCAGAAGACAAAACCGTTTCTCAGGAAAACTGGCACACCTACAGCAAATCCAGAAAGATAGGGATAGAAAAATATCTGAATAACCAATACGTAAATAAAAGCCTGAAAGGTCTCAAAAATCATATCAACTATCTGGCAGATACTTTCAAAAATAAATTCCTGAAAAAAGGTCTTGTGATTACATTCAGCGGTGTGGATGGAGCAGGCAAATCGACAGTTATATCAAATATCAAACAAGCATTTGAGAGTACTTACCGTAAAAAAGTGGTCGTATTACGCCATCGTCCTTCATTGTTACCCATTTTAAGTGCATGGCAATATGGAAAACAAGAAGCAGAACAACGCTCCATCAATTCATTGCCTCGTCAGGGAAAAAATAAAAACATCCTTTCCTCATTGTTCCGATTCGGATATTATCTTACTGATTATGTATTAGGGCAGTTTTATGTAAATATTAAATATGTAAATCAGGGATATATCGTCATTTATGACAGATATTATTTTGACATGATTGAAGATGCCAAACGTAGTAATATTCATCTTCCGGCAAGGTTTACTTCCTGGTTTTACAAAATGCTACTCAAACCAGATGTAAATTTCTTCCTGTATGCTCCTGCTGAAACCATCATATTCAGAAAGAAGGAGCTGGATAAACAAGCTATCGAAGAGTTGACACATAATTACCTTAGCCTCTTCGAAAAATTTGAAAACCAGTATAAAAAATCAAGATATATCCCTGTTCAGAACAATGTGCTAACTGATACGATGGATACCATTATCCAAAAAGTACAAGAGCTATCATAAATAACTCATAATCTGATTCTTGCAACTAAAACGCCATAAGAAAAATCATAAATGCATACGACAATGAAAGAATATCGAACCAATCCTGCCACACAAAAACCACCATTTTCATCTGATAAAGTGGTTTTCACACAGCCCCAGCGTAGTAATATCACTTCAAGCAAACATTTATCTCAAGACAGACGAAGTTATGTCATCAAGAAAAATAAAAAAGATTAATGACTAAAAATGCTGAAAAGCAGGGTATCAAAACACTATCCCCCTATCATCAGCAATTATCACATAAAGTATTTTATATATCACTGGTAAAAATTTCATCTTAAAAATTTACAATGCTATGAAAAATATTCTCGAAAAAATAATACGATTCAGAAATCCGACATTCACAATTGATAAAGATATAGATTCAATTGCTTTGTTTCAGTTCTTTCTCAAGCAAGGTTTTGCATTACTCAGAGGCTTAAGAATATTATTTTACTTTAAAAATCCCAAAGGTTTAATGCTGGGCAGTCATGTGAAACTATTCAACCAAAACCGACTGCTGCTTGGGAAATGGGTAAAATTAGATGATTTTGTACAGGTGAGTGCCTTAGGCAGAGAAGGCATAAGCATAGGAAATCAGGTAAGCATCGGGGCATTTAGCAGGATTATAGTGGCTACTTCTCTTAACAACATAGGTAATTTTATCAGAATCGGTAATAATGTCGGTATTGGAGAATTTGCATATCTGGGAGGAGCAGGTGGTTTGGAAATTGGTTCTGATACTATTGTAGGTCAGTATTTTAGCTGTCATCCCGAAAATCATAATTACAATGAATTTTATGAGTTAATCCGGCATCAGGGTGTTTCCAGAAAGGGAATCAAAATAGGGAAAAATTGCTGGATTGGAAGCAAAGTAACTATGCTGGATGGTGTTTCGGTTGGAGATGGATGTGTAATAGCTGCCGGCAGTGTGGTTACAAAATCATTTCCGTCTAATTCGGTGATTGGTGGTGTTCCAGCCAAACTGCTCAAAAGTCGTGTACCACAATCAAGTCTGTTAGAGTACGTTGCTTAATCTTATCAATTAGTTTCTACTACAATCATTATGAATACTTCAAATAAAGTCATATTAGTAAGTGCTTATGCTGTTAATCCATACAAAGGTTCTGAAGACGGTATGGGCTGGAATGGTATCATGCAAATTGCCAGAAACTATAAAGTTGTAGCTTTTACGAGAGTAAATAACAAAGGGGCTATTGAAAAATACCAGTGGGAAAATCTGGAATTGGGTTATCTGTTTAAAAACATTCAGTTTGAGTATTTTGATTATCCTTACTGGTTTCGATTCTGGAAAAAAGGTCCCATCTTATCTTTGATTTACTTTTATTTCTGGCAAGTGGCTTTGCCTTTTGTAATCAGGAAAAGAAAAATCAAGTTTGATATTGCCCATAACTTAAATTTTCATAGCGACTGGACACCCAGTTTTTTATGGACATTGGGCAAACCTTTCGTCTGGGGACCTATTGCCCATCATCCCAAAATTCCATTTCAATTTTTAAAGAAATATGGACTAAAAGCTATTTTAACTGACAGGCTGCTCTGGATAATGAAGTTGTTCTTCTGGAATTTAGACCCTTTTCTTCACTTAACCCGAATCAAAGCCAATAAGATTTTAGCTGTTAATTCACAAGCTGCTGCATCTGTCGGCTCATTAAATAAGTCAAAAGTAAGTATCGTACCATCCGTTGCGACAGAAGAAGTTGAAAATGTGAATATCAAAAACAAAGATAAGTTTATTGTCCTTTCAGTAGGCAGGTTTGTACCATTAAAAGGGTTTGATATTACCGTCAATGCATTTGCCGAGTTTTATAACAGACTTACACCTGCCGAACAACAAAAAACCGAGTTAATTTTGGTGGGTTCCGGACCTAAAAAAACATATATTGAATCTCTGATTATCAAAAACAACATTCAAAATGCTACCAAAATGATTAGCTGGATTGATCGTGAGAAGCTATCCGACATTTATCGTTCTGCTTCTGTATTTTTGTTTCCTTCACACGAAGGGGCAGGAATGGTAGTTTCCGAAGCCATGAGCTATGGCTTGCCTGTGCTGTGTTTTGATAACGCAGGTCCCGGAGAATTTGTACCATTTAACACCGAACTCAAAGTAAAATATGCTGATTACAAGACTTGTATCAGAGAGTTTGCCTGGGATTTAAATACTTTATTCGGCATCCCCTCATTTTATGAAACTGAATCTAATATGGCACTTGAGCAGCATTACGAAAACTTCAGATGGGAATTAAGAGGGAATAGTTACAATCAGTTTTATCAGGAAATTTTATCGGTTTATGAAAAAGAAAATAGCTTGTCTGCATTTGCTTAACGATTTTAGTGGGAGTCCTTATGTATTCAGTCAGGCAATACGCAAGCTGTTAAAACAAGGGGCTGAAATTGATTTATTTACAAGTAATTCGGGTTCAAAAGGATTTTTATCTGATATAGACGGGGTTAGTTACCATACTTTTTTTTACAAATGGAGCAAAAACAAGTTGCTTACTTTGATTTATTACCTGTTTAGTCAGTTTTTACTTTTTATACATATTCTTTTTAATAGTGATAAGTACGCTGCTATCTACATCAATTCAGTATTGCCTTTTGGAGCAGCTCTTGCTGCTAAAATAAAAAATAAGAAAGTAATTTATCATATCCATGAAACATCTATTAAACCCATACTACTTAAAAAACTGTTGTTTAAAGTCGTAAATTTTACAGCAAAGGAGGTGATTTATGTTTCGGAATATTTAAAAAATCAGGAACCACTTTCAAAACCTAAAAGTCATGTGATTTATAATTCGCTTTCTGAAGACTTTATGCAAAAGGCAGATTACAACTTAAACCAGCCTCTAAAGCAGGATGTTTTTGATGTACTTATGCTATGTTCTTTGAAAGCCTATAAAGGTGTTTTTGAATTTATAGAGCTGGCTAAAAAATTATCTCAACTTCATTTTACGCTGGTTTTGAATGCCTCACAGGCAGACATTGATGGTTTTTTTTCAAAAACCGAATTACCATCCAATCTCAGTTTGTTCCCAGCCCAAGCCAACGTACATCCTTTCTATGCCCGATGTTCTTTGGTACTCAATCTTTCACGTCCTGATGGCTGGATAGAAACTTTTGGTATGACTGTGCTGGAAGCTATGTATTATGGCAAACCAGTGATTGTTCCACCTGTTGGCGGAGTTACAGAATTGGTAAAAAATGACGAAAATGGCTTTTTAACTGATTCGCGTGATTGTGAACAATTATCCAGACAAATCAAACTATTATCAAAAAATGCAAGGCTGTATCATCAATTTGCCGTAACTTCTAAAAACAGGGCTGCCTTTTTCACGGAATTTCACTTCGACCCAAACCTTGTATTCTGACAAAAAAGCAATTTGAACTCACCCAAAATAACTATAAACGATGAACTATGAATTGAATAATCCCGATTAAAAAAGCAAAATACGTTATGAAGACTTGGTAAGTCTTGTGAAACCGTCTCAATTCATACAATATCGCTCAAGACTTACCAATTCTGAACACGCAACTTTTAAATAGGTATCACATTCAAAAACTTGAAAACAAGTTGAAGCCCGAGTTCATGTTATGTGGAACTCAATCTTGTTTATTTTTAATATAAAAACGAAGATAAAACAAGGAAACCACAAGCCATATACCATTTAACAACAAAAAACCTGCTTTTAATCCGTTATCATAACCGATAGGATGCTTCACCTCACCCATTTCCACAAGATAAGGCTTTTGAGATGTATGCCACTCATAATCATGAAGAGCTTTATCAGAAAAATGCAAATCTTCTTCATTTTTTAAAAGTCGTGCTACTGTTCCGGTAGCTGTCAGGTTTTTAAGATATTCTGTCTGGGTTTTACGCCAGTCAACTATCTGATGAGGTTTTCTTACTTTAAAGGAAGTAAAAAGGGTAATTTCCTGTGAAGGTTGCCAGTTTACAGGAACTACGGGTATCAGAAAAAAATACAAATCTTCCTGCTGGGTAAATGTACTTTTTTCAGGTAGAAACTTATAAGGCTCTCTAAAAGTAAAATATTCTGAAAGAGCATATTGATTTAGTTTATCAACTGACCTTACTACCGTAATTTCACTTCGAATTCTTTGTTCACTCTGCCATACTTTCTCCAAAAAAAATGCCATCGTCAAACCACCTATACAAACCAGAAATACCAGAAAGTAAGTGGTCTTATTAATCAATGGAAACCGGTTGGTCAAGCCTAGCCAGATGATAAGTACTCCTGCCAGAAAGCACGAAATATAAGCCATAGCAGTATTACCGGCTTGCACCACATAAATAAGCCAAAGCGAAATGCTGCTGATTAACACACAACCGATGAGGGTTCCAAGCAAATTGGTTTGTAATGCCTTTGTCATAGTTGTCAGAATTTTGAATAAAAGAAAAGGAAAAATATTAGTATTTAACGTGAGTTCGGGATTAGACTATGCATTAAACCATTGACTATCAAATGTTTGATATTTTGTTTTTAACTAATTGCCAACATTTCCTCATTCCAAGACCTTCTTACTTTTTTGTATGCCCAAAAAAGTAAGCAAAAAGGGCAGCAGGGCAAAAGCGACAGCTTTTGAGCCAGCCTTGTGATAGGATGAGAAAAACTAACCCTAAACCTCTCAGTCTCTTATCATTTTCGTAAGGATTTCGGGTTAGTTCACGCTGCTGTTGTATCCCATCCCAATTTTTATCCCGAACTCACATATTTATATAATGATGCAAAAGGTGAGAATATTCCATAAGTATTAAAAAAAAAATTTACAATTACCCAACCATTACCCTATTTTTTCATCTAACAGATAATTAACTTATTTTTCTCTTCTTCTACCTCTTTTTAAAAAGTTGTTTTTATAAGTTTTCCCGGCAGAAACGGGAAATATTTTACAAAAGGCTGGCTATATCAAGTCATGCTTATCTGATTGGTATCATTTTACTTATACCATTTTGTATCGACTTTTTACACTTTGCATATTTTATTAAATCAGTATTACCATGAGTACACAGTCTTTAACATTTGCTTCACCGAAAGTCATTACGATTGAAGAAAAACCTTTGAATTGGGAAAATTTCAAACCTGTTCATCCGAGATTTATGGGCGTTGACAGTTTTGATGCAAGAGTTACCAAAACTATCAGCAAATTCCTCGACTGGAATAATTTCTTTCAGAAATGGGGATTCCCGCCTGAATTTCCGAATATATTAGAAAATCAGGAATGGGGAGACGTAGCCGAAGATTTATATGAGGACGTAAGAAATCTGTATCAGGAATTACTTGACGAAAAATGCCTCTATCCTGTTGCATTATTTGGTATATGGAAAGCCTGTTCAGTCAATGACCATGTACTGGTATTGAAAGAAAAGCAACCTATTACTTCGCTTTATTTTCCCAGATTAACTGTAAATGGAACAGATGTGTCAGTGGCTGATTATATCAAGCCTATGTATGCTCTCAAAAATAACGAATCAGACTATATCGGTGGCTATGCCATCTCACTGGGAGAAGAAGTATTTAACAAATGGATTAAGCTGAAAGCTGAAAAAGATAATTATAAATCTTATCTGCTCGAAGATTTTTGTCAGATGTACATCACTGCTGTTGCCGATTATCTTCATCACAGTATCAGGCAATCTGTATGGTCAGGTATATCCGAAAGTGACAGATTGGAGCAAGGAAAGGGAATACGTGTTGAAATTGGTAAAGCCGAGTGTCCTGAATTAGAAGCATGTGAAAAGTTATTTGACTTGCTGGATGTAGATAAAGAGCATTTTATGGTAAATGAGCAATTTTATTTTAATTCCGATTTTACAATATGTGGTTACTTTTTTGCTCATCCACAGGCTCAGAATTTTCCTGTTTCAGAAACGGAGAATCTTCATCAGACAGTCAGACAAAACTTTATTTAACGTGAACTTGAGCGACTGTCTGCAAGGTGTAACACCTGAAAGTGCTTGAGTGTAGCAAGTGATGGGGCAAAGAAATGAGTTTATTACCTGAAAACTCTAATATCTGTAGGATTAGGGTTATGAGGGATAATACAAGTATTGTTATTTTATTTTTATGCATTTGATTAATTGATTAGCTGTTTAATTTTTTAATTGAAAAACACTTTGTGCTTCTGACTTAGATATGAATTGCTATTGGAGAACTATCTAATTTTTGTTGTTGGTGAAAAAACACCAACAACAGCACACACTCCGTTGTATTATTCTGAGTGAGTTCTAGGAAGGAACACTAGGCACAGATTTATTTAACGAAAATGTGGCAGCATTTACGGCAGATTATTATGGCAAAGAGGATTATAAAGAAAATCTGGCGAAAGACTTGCCTACAATCTACCATGTAGAAGATAATTGGGAAAATTACGAGAAAATCAGCAGGCAACTCACCGAATGCTATCAGGGATGGAAGAAAGCCGGGGCTCATGCCTGATTATTTGCAGAGCTTTACACATTGATAACACCTTTTTTGATGGCATACAAAACAAGTCCGGTACGACTCTTCACCTGTAGCTTTTCAAAAAGTGTTTCCCGGTATCCATCTACGGTTCTCACACTCAGACACATTTTATCAGCTATTTCCTTGTAGGTAAGTTCTGTAGAAACCCACTTTAAAAATTCTATTTCTCTTATATTGAGGTTTAGTTCGCCAGCTTTTTTACCTGTTTCTTCCAGTTTATGGATACTATTGAGTAAGGTACTGCTCACCCACTCCGAAAAATAAACACCCTTCAGTGTAAGCATTTCCAAGGCATTCCGAAGTTCAGCCGGTTCTGCATCTTTCAAAATATAGCCTTTGGCTCCGGCTCTGAGCATGCGAATAACCATTTCTTCGGTATCGTACATCGAAAGAGCCAGAACTTTTACTGAAGGAAAATGTTTTTTGAGCCATTCAGCTGTATCATATCCGTCCATTTCAGGCATGTTTATATCGAGCAAAACAATATCGGGTAAGGCATCTGTTTTCAGTAATTCTGTAAGTTCCCTGCCATTATTTGCTTCAATTATCACCTGATACCCGTCAAAATCCCCAAGCAACTCTACCATTCCCTTACGAAAAAGTTTGTGATCATCTACCAGAGCCAGTTTTATAGGTTTCATCGTTTTTTAGTTTTGTAGCAGACATCTGTATTTTTCAGCATGGCACAGACAACTTTACCGTAGTTCCGTTGCCCGGAAAGCTTTGAATCTCAAACAAACTGTCAATCAGTCTAGCCCGGTGAAACATATTTCCCAAGCCGGTACCTTTTGTATATAGCTCTTCTATCATTTCAAAACCTATTCCGTTGTCTTTGATAGATATCGACAGGTTTTCCCCGGAATAATCCAATGACACCACAATATGGCTGGCTTTAGCATGCTTCATGATATTGTTAAGAATCTCCTGAGTGATGCGAAAGAGCATAAGTTGTCTTTGAGATTCCAGTTTTCGTTCCGTACCCGAAATCTCCAGTGTAGTCCGGTATAACTCTGATTTTTCAATCAAATCCAGTTCATATTGTAAAGCTTCCGAGAAAAGAATATGATTAAGGTAGCTTGTATTGAGTGTCTTGGACAATGTTCTCAAATCCTGAATAGCCTTGGAAACCAACTCTTTGGAACTATTGATTTTGGAAGCAAACCTACCTTCAGGGTGTATAGCATTGAGGTTTAGTTTAACCAGCGAGAGTACCTGCCCAATATTATCATGAATTTCCTGAGAAATAATATGTAAAGTTTGTTCTTTGATTTCAAGTTGGGCTTTGAGCAGTTCCTGGGCATATCTTTCTGTAATTTCTTTTTTTTCCTGCCGGTGCCTCAGTTGGTTACGCTGGTAAATTAATATAGAAAATGTAATAAAACCTGCCAGAAACAGCATGATAATTGTGCCAACTATAATCAGTGTCAGGAATATTTGGTACCCTTCGTCCTGTTGTACATGTTGCATAAAAAGCCTGTCAGATAAAGCAAGTAAAGTGTATAATTGAGAATATGACTGATATGACTCAGGTTTTCTTGCAGTTTAGGAAAATGTATTGAAAGATACGTATCAAAACCCATTTGGAAAAAAGTACCTGCACAGTAAAACAAGTGTCCGGTATTTATCCAGAAAAAAGGGATTCTTAACAAGCTTTCATCCTCTGGCGGAAAAAAATATAATTCATACGTGTATCGTACAGCGAAAACAATGATGATTATGCTTTCTGTAAGAAATGTGGCAGTACTTTGCTCATCTGTCCCTTCTATAAAAAACATAAAAAGCAAAGCCATCAGCCAGAAAAGACCTACAAGCCAGGGAATAATTTTTTTGAAAATAGCTGATTGAAGTTGTTCTCTGTATAGCAGTGCTAAGATTGTAAATTCTATTGGCTGATACAAGTGTTCCAGCAGATAAAATTCTATGTGGTTTTTATCCAAAAACCTTCTAGCCAACTCGATTAGCAATACGAAGGGAAGAAAGTAAGAAAAAATCCTGAATGAGTCAGGTAAAGATATCCTGTTAATAAAAAAGGCAAATAAACAGGCTACCAGTATCAGTATGTAAATAAAAAATAAATAATCGTCCAAGTTCATTTATTAAACACCTATGTCATCAAGAAATTTATCAAGCTTGTCATCCCCGGTTAAATTAGTAAGTGATTGAGAAAATTTGAGAAGTCTGGGCCATCTTTCCACAATAATAGGATCATCGCCACCGGTTCCGTTTTTCATGATATTATCATTTGTATCAATGGGTGACAAAATAACTGTTTGTTGTGTATCTTCAAGACCAAAAAATGCCACTACGGCAGCAGTATTATCCGAAAGCAGGGTTTCGAGGTCTTTTTTAGGAATGACTACTGCAATCGTATCATCTTGTATGCCTGCTGCCTGTGTCCGGGCAATATAGGCTGCTAGCATTTTTTTTAATTCAGCACGTGTAATCCGTGACCCACTGCTTCGTCCGGGAGTACCTGAGGTTTTGTCATCATCGAGAGGGGAAAAGTAAAAAAGATTTGCCATAACTATAATTAGTTTTAAGGTTTAGTTATTTGTACACCTAAAATAAGATAAAATTATAATCGATTCCAATTAGGATAATATAAACACTTAGTAACCCATATAAACAACACACTCACAATCAATTACTTATTAATATTTATATTTAACTCAGTATAAAAATACGGGAAAAACACCCCTCTTTTTCCGTATTTTTACGGCTTGTTTTTTATAAGACAATCTGCTGTCAGGCAAGTCAAAAAGCTAAAAAAATGACTACCATTAAAATAATTGCCTGACAGAGGCATTCTTTTTCCGGTTTCAAATTGTACTTTTGTAACTTATTAGTTTCCAAAAAGGAAATTTTTTCTGAAGAATATGGTATCCAAAGAAATTATCAGCCAATACGAACTTGTCATAGGTCTGGAAGTGCATGCCCAGTTACTAACCAAAAGCAAAATCTTTGCTACCGACCTTTCCGAATACGGCAGTTTGCCCAATACCAACATTTCTGTTATCACATTGGGTCATCCCGGGGTATTACCTAAATTAAATAAAAAAACCGTTGAATTTGCCATTCGTATGGGTTTAGCTTGTGGCTCTGAGATTACCCGGCATAGTATTTTTTCCCGTAAAAATTATTTTTATCCCGACCTTCCCAAAGGATATCAAATTACTCAGGACAAAACTCCTATCTGCAAGGGGGGTCAGGTAATTATTAAAGTTGGCAACGAAGAAAAAACAATACATCTGACTCGTATTCACCTTGAAGAAGATGCAGGGAAATCCATGCACCTTGCTGGTGAAACTGACACACTTGTGGATTTTAACCGGGCTGGTACACCTCTGATTGAGATTGTATCTGAGCCAGACCTGCGTTCTGCGGAAGAAGCAGCTGCCTATCTGTCTGAAATCCGTAAACTAGTTCGCTATCTGGATATTTGTGATGGTAACATGGAAGAAGGCTCCCTTCGTTGTGATGTCAACGTTTCAGTAAGAAAAAAAGGGGAAACTCGTTTTGGTACTCGTGTAGAAGTAAAAAACATGAACTCCATGCGAAATGTGCAGAGAGCCATTGAATTTGAATTGGAAAGACAAGTAAATATCATCGAAAATGGTGGTACTATCTATCAGGAAACCCTGAATTTTGATACAGAAACCGGAGAAACCAGTTCGATGCGTAAGAAGGAATCTATGAATGACTACCGTTATTTTCCTGAACCTGACCTTACACCACTGGTTGTGTCCGAAGAGTGGCTCAACCGGGTAAAAGCAGAATTGCCAGCTCTGCCAAGAGAGTTATTTCTTAAGTTCATCAATGCATATAAATTACCTGAGTATGATGCTCTTATCCTGACTGATTCTAAGGAAATAGCTTTGTACTTTGAAGAGATTTGTCACCATACCAGCAACTATAAAGCAGCCGCCAACTGGATGATGGGACCTGTAAAATCATATCTGAACGAAAGAACATTACATATATCAGAGTTTCCTCTTCAGGCAAGTCAGATTGCTGAAATCATTGCCTTGATAGATGCCGGTAAAATCAGTTACGCTGCTGCCAACCAGAAATTACTACCTGTTTTCCTTGAGAATTCTGGTAAAAAAGCCATTCAGATTGCCGAAGAACAAAATCTGATTCAGGAAAGTAATGAATCGGCTATTCTGAGTATTGTCGAGGAAGTACTAAGTGCCATGCCTGTAGAAGTTGAAAAATATAAAAGTGGGAAGAAAAATCTGCTTGGTGTATTTGTAGGTGAAGTGATGAAACGCTCAAAAGGCAAAGCTGATCCTCGTATTACCAACCAGCTTGTCCTAAAAATGCTGGAAAATCTGAATTAATACTGTTGATTTTAGATAACACCTACGAAAATAAAATTTATTTTCGTAGGTGTTATTTTTTTCTGCCTATCCATAATCCTGCAATTACCAAAGCCGTACCGGCAAAAGTATGCCAGGTCAGAGGCTCTCTGAGCAAAACAGAAGCATATATAAACCCAAAAACCGGACATAAAAACAGCCACAAAGATGCTTTATCTGGCTCTGTTTTCAGCAAATAAAGCCATAATTGTACAGCAATAATCGAAACCGGAATGATAAGCCAGAAGACAGAAAGCCAAAACCTTAAATCAAACGTGCTGTCTTTTTCATGAAAAATAAAAGTAAAAGGTAAAAGCAGAAATCCTGCAATAAAAACCTGCCAGCCATTAAGAGCTACTCTGGTTAAAGTCCATTTACAGGTTGAATAATATACAGTTCCTATGGAATAAGACAACATGCTTCCTGCCAAAATCAGTAAACCCTCCAGAGTTGCAAAACTATTTTGTAATAAAGGATATGTTGCTAATCCCACGCCTGCCATTCCCAAAACAATAGCCATCCATTCAGTATATTTTACTCTTCTGCCCACCCAAAATGCCGACAAAACACTGATAATTAATGGATTTGTGGCAGTAGAAAGACTACCAATTCCGGCAGCTACCTGTTTCATTGCTAATACAAACAATCCCAGGTATAATGTAGTATTGAGAAGAGCAAATACAACAAGCTGCTGCCATTCCCGACGGGTGGGTAATGCTGATTTTTCAATGCCATAAGCATAAACCAGCATCATAGTACCTGCCAGTAAAAATCTGACGTTAGAAAGCACTAAGGGTTCTGCTGATATAATTCCAAACTTGGTAGCAGCTGAAGCTGATGCCCAAAGCATAGCAAATAAAACGCCCGGTATAATACTTTTCAAGAGTAGAGGAAGGTGTAAGTTCAAACAAATAATGCTGTCTTTAAACAGCATAAAATAACGAAAGGTTCAACTGCTTAATTTTTCACAGCCATTCTTTGTTGTTCAAACTCCCTGAGTCGTGCTATCTGCTCAGGAGTAGGCTTAATAAATTTTCTGACCGTTTTGACCATTGCCAGTGCGTCATCAAATGTCATACCTATCCTGAGCAGGTAGGCTATCACCATACTGGGTCCCCTCCCCTGCCCTTGTCTGCAATGAATATATACTTTACCTCCTTTGAGTATTTTTTCCTCAATAAAAGCCGACCCTTTTTCAAGATCCTCAAGGCGGGGAGGAGTTTGGTCTGGAGTAGGCAGATGCAGGTAATCAAGCCCCTGGTAGTGAGCTTCTCTTAAAACCGAACTCATTCTCATATTTACTACTGCTGTAATTCCCATTTCTTTGAGTCGTCTGAGTCCACGCAGGTTATATTGTCCCCCTAAAAAAAGATTGGCTGTAATCTGACTTCGTTTTAACGTAGGAACTCCTACTAAAATCCGATAAGTTTGGTCGAATACTTTTTCAATAAATATATGAAAAACAGTCCATATACTTCTTACAGTAGTTTTCATAATTGTTGAGGTGTAATCACATGTAAAGCTTTTTTAACTACTTTCAGAACAAGATGTTGAGTTTCCAGAATACAATCATCGCAAATATAATGTTGTGGTTGTGGTGTAGAAATCGTTATTTTTTTCCCTTTCCAGCGTTTCAGGACATCAGATTCCATTTGAAACAAGGTGCTGCCTGCCACCCTCAATACTGATAAAAAATCAACCTCGTTCATCAGTATCAAATCCAGCCATCCGTCAGTAATATCAATGTCCGGTAAAAATGAAAAACCTTCTATGCCAATATTTCCTGAATTGGTTACAGTCAAAGCCACTCCTGTTTCTTCAATTGTTTCCCCATCTATCGTAATTGTATAATCAACTGACTGTGCCTGTGCTAAAGTCTGAAATGTAGTAATTCCATAAGCCAACTGTCCTAAATTGGTTTTCATTTCACGGTCTGTCTGAATAACCATATCAGCCAATATTCCCATGTTAATACGTATCACAAACGGCTGGTCATTTGCCATCCCCATATCAATTGTTTTTACTGTATAATTCTCTTTTAATAAAGCCAGTGCTGCCTTCGAGTCAACAGGTATATTCAACTCTTTTGCCAGCACATTTGCTGTACCACCTGGTATAATTGCCATTGCCTGCTTTTTTCTGAATAAAGCCTGAGCCACTTCCATCACACTACCATCTCCCCCATACACTGCTATCACATCTGTTTTACCAGTAAGTTTTCGGGCAAACTTTTCGGCATCGCCTGCTTTTTTGGTAATAGAAATATCCCATTCAATGCCAGAATCCAAAAAAGTACGGTTGATATACGACAATATTGGTTCGTCCTGACCAGCAGCAGGGTTGATGATAAAATGTATGTGTTTTATTTTCATAGATCTAATTTGTTTCTACTTTTACAGAATTACCTTTTCTAATAAGTGTATATAGGTTTCTATTCCTCTTTCAATCTCTTCAATCATGACAAATTCATCGGCTGTGTGAGACCTTGCGGAGTCACCCGGACCAATTTTCAGACTTGGAACCTTTAACAATGCCTGATCTGACAATGTGGGAGAACCATATACCGAAAGTCCTAAAGATTTACCAGCCACTACTATCGCATGACTTTCGCTGATATGAGATGGTTTGAGCCGGGTTGAACGGGCTTTTACTTCAGATTTTAATTTACTTTTCAGCAATTCCAGGACTTCTTCATTGCTGTAAGCATCTGTGGTACGTACATCTATCGTAAACTCGCAACGGTCAGGTACTACATTGTGCTGCGTTCCGGCATGTAGGATAGTAACCGACATCTTAATATTTCCAAGCCACTCTGACACTTTCTCAAACCTGAATTCTTTAATAACCTGTATATCTTCCATAGCTTTATAAATGGCATTTTCTCCTTCATCACGGGCTGCATGTCCAGCTTTTCCATAAGCAATACAATCCAGTACCATTAATCCTTTTTCTGCAATTGCCATTTGCATTTGGGTTGGCTCTCCTACTATAGCAAAATCAACAGGAGGCAATAATGTCTGTAAAAATTCTATGCCATCCCTGCCAGAAATTTCTTCTTCTGCCGAAGCAGCCAATATCAAATTATATTGTAAGTCTTGTCTGTGATAAAAATGACAAAAAGCAGCTATCAATGAAACCAGACATCCACCGGCATCATTGCTTCCCAAGCCATATAGTTTTCCATCCTGTTCGATTGCCTGAAAAGGATTAAGTGTATAAGAAGCATTAGGTTTTACGGTATCATGGTGTGAATTAAGTAAGATGGTTGGCTTTTCAGGAGAAAAATAAGCGTTGCAAGTCCAAACGTTATTTTTGTTTCGGTTTACAGGAATGCCTTTGCCATGAAAAAAATCTGTCAGTATCTGAGCAGTTTTATCTTCTTCTTTTGAAAAAGATGGTGTTTCTATAAGTTGCTTAAGTAAATTGATATATTCAGTCATAAAAAATAAGATACGTTTTTCACAAAAATACCTGTTAGCAGTCAGCCACAAAACGAAATCATAGTTTTACACATGACTTTCGCTCACCAGTCAAACCCTGTAAAAGTTAAAGAGGTTGTTAAAAGTGCTTCAAGAAAAAGTATTATTACTAAAAGTTAAATCTACATGTGTACCAAGCAGATTATCAATGTCAGCAACTATCCAAAGGTAATATTGTTAATTCTAATAATACCGGCTATACCCTTTTCTGGAAATAATTTCCTCATAATCAGACTGAATAGCATTATTTGAAACAGATACATTCATCTTGGTAGCTTCAAAACGTTTGAAAATCCCAAAACTAAAGCTCAGACGGGTAATTTCTTTTTTATAAATTCCCGCTCTGTTTTTGCCATATTTTAATGTACCAAAATCGCCGAGACATACTTTTTACCTGTTTTTATTCAAAGATTTTGTGTAATAAATTCCTTCTGAAAGGTTATATTTGGAAGATTCATGCCAGGTAGCACGCTATGAAAGGATTGAAAAAAGCAGAAAAAAGATAATTTGTAAATTTCATATTTTAAAAAAATACAATACAATTCCAGTCGTTGATTAACCAGATATAATTTTGTACAAAATCAACGTCATTTTTTAATAACTGATTAATGAACCATTTTGAACTGATTTTCCAAACTTCTCCCTGGTTTTTACTGCTTTGTCTGGCAACAGGAGCTTTATATGCTTTTTTGCTTTATCAGAAAAGTAATATCTGGAGTAAAAATATCAATTATTTCTTAGCCGGACTTCGTTTTTTACTGGTAAGCATTTTATGCTTCCTGCTGATGAGTCCTTTTATCAAACAAACTCACAATAATTTTGAAAAACCTACTGTGGTTTTTGCTTTGGATAACTCTGAATCGGTAAAACTTACGGGAGATTCATTAAAGCTGAAAGACTTGTTAAAAAAACTTGATGCTCTGTCAAAAAAACTACAATCCAAAGGCATACAAACTGACTTTCAGACCCTTGACAATAAAACAGAATCGGTTTCAATTAATCCTGAAAATATTGCTTTCTCACAACAAACTTCTAACCTCAGTGGATTACTTAGCAAAATTCAAAGTAATTATACCAATCGGAATCTGGCTGGAGTAGTATTATTGACAGACGGAATTTTTAATCAGGGCGTTTCGCCAGATTTTATACCATATAGTTTTCCGGTATATACAGTGGGGCTTGGTGATACCATTCCTAAGCGTGATATTAACCTCAAAGCATTGTATTTCAATAAAATATCCTATTTGGGAAATAAGTTTCCTCTCAATGCTGAAATCCAGCATTATGGTTTTACTGGCACCTCAGTAACAGCACTTTTAAAACAAAACGGGGTTGTAATAGAACGTAAAAACATAGTTTTAGGAAAAGACAACCAGGTAATTACTGTCAATTTTTTGGCGACTGCTTCTCAAAAGGGATTACAGCATTATACTGTAGAAGTAGCGGGGCAGAATGGAGAATTTACTTTTCAGAATAACAGTAAAGATGCTTTTGTTGAAGTAATTGAAGGAAAAGAAAAAATATTGCTTTTAGCCCTTTCTCCCCATCCTGATATTAAAGCCATAAAATATGCGATTGAAAATAATGAGAATTATGAATTTGAATACCAGATTGCCGGATTAGGCACTCCCAAACAAGTCAAATATGACCTTGTCATTTTGCATCAGATTCCGGATTTATATAATTCAGGATTAAATGTGGCACAAAAATACCTGCGTGACAATACTCCTGTTTGGTATATACTTGGCAGTCAATCCAATACAGGTCAGGTAAATAGTATAAGCAATGTAGTAAAAATCACTGCTGCTATCAGCCAGACAGATCAGGTTACCCCTGTCTTTAATCAGGACTTCAATTTGTTTCAGATAAGTGAGGAGAAATCGGGTATTTTCAAAAAATTCCCTCCAGTAAGTGTGCCTTTTGGTGATTTTAAACTCTTACCAAACTCAGAAGTAGTTTTATACCAAAAGGTAGGTAACCTTGCAACTGACAAACCGTTGCTGGTGGTAAGCAAAGATAAAGACCGAAAATCTGCTGTAATGCTTGGTGAAGGTATGTGGGAATGGCGGCAGGAAGAATTTAACCTTACCGAAAAACATGAAGCTTTTGATGAGTTGGTTCTTAAAATAGTTCAATATCTCTCTTCTAAGGAGGATAAACGCAAACTCAGGGTAAATCCGGTAAGTGAAGAATTTTTGGATTCGGATAAAATTACTTTTGATGTAGAAACATACAATGACATTTATGAAAAGATTTATAATCAGACTATCAATCTGGAAATTGTAAATACAGAAGGTAAAGTTTATCCTTTTGAGTTTAAAAATGTAGAAGGAAGTTCAAGGTTTGAAGCAGGGCGTTTGCCAAAAGGAATTTACAAATTCCGAGCCAGTGCCAAGATTGGAGGAAAAGTTGAGCAAACGGGTGGAGAATTTACAGTAAGAAACCTGCAACTCGAAGCTATCAATACTACTGCTGACCATAATCTGCTCAGAAATATAGCCCGAAAAACCAATGGCAGTTTTTACATGCCAGCCAGTCTTGATACTTTGGCAGAAAAACTGCTCCAAAATCCACCTCCCGACCTGATTCAAAGTTCTGAAGAACAGGAAGAAATTATCAATCTCAAATGGTTGTTTTTTTTACTGCTTGGCTTCGCTACAATTGAATGGGGATTAAGAAAATATTTAGGCGGATATTAATAAAAAATCATTTTAACATACAAAGCATGAATACTTGATAAAAGTAGTCATGCTTTTTGTTTTATAACCTCTTTAAATTATCAGGGAGAGGACAAGATTTCTTCTTTGTTAAAGTTTTGCCCCTATTTTTCCCCATATTTTAGTTGTATGCCCTTATTCTCACTGGCATACTATTTTATCTGTCTTCTATAGTTTCAAAAGATATCCACTCATTTAATATCCACATAAACAACTAAAAGGTGTGTTTAGGCTTACCAATACTTACAAACAAAAACAATGGATAAAACCTATACCAAAACTTAACAGATTCAAAAACGTAGTAAAATTTTTAAATTAATAAAAGGTCTTAACTATTCTTATGATGAAAAAAATTTTCACAATCTTACTATTCTTTATTATATGCTTTTCGATTGCAATTGCTCAAAATCAGGCTCCTCAGGTTGCTAATGATAATAATACCAGCACCTCCATTATCGTAAATTCATCTTATTACAATCGTTATAACGACGGAACCACTATTCTGCCATTTAGCTCTTCGGCTTTTCTGGCTTATACTATCAAATCTGCTAATTATGGAGGAACACAAAATTTCAGGGCTTTGATGCCTCCTAATTATAATCAAAACGATACGAAAAAGTATCCATTGGTTATCAATCTGCATGGTTTAGGGGAATCGGGAGATAGCAATGGCAATTGTGGCAGTGCTCCCTGTAATGGTAATAATGAAAAACAACTTACCTATTGGGCAAGTCAGCATCAGCAGGCAAACAATGGCAGTTATCCTGCTTTTTATATTTTTCCTCAGTGTGTAACTACTTACTGGAATAACGGGCAGGAGGAAAATGGCTATATGATGTTTAAAAATCAAAATACAGGACAACCTTATAACCCTTCAGATGCTGTAAAACGAGTATTACAACTGATTGACTTTATTGTGAATGGGGGAATTACTTCGAATGGAGTAAAATTTAATATCGACCCTGAGAGGGTATATGTGATGGGTTATTCGCTGGGAGGAAATGGAACATTTGATATGCTGATGCGAAGACAAGACCTTATTGCTGCCGGAATTCCAGTATCTGTAACAGGAGATCGATATGAACCTAAAAATATGGCTTATATGCCTGTATGGTATTGGCAGGGAACAAATGACGGACTTTTTCCGGCAAGCAAAGCTCGTGTGGTAAAAGATTCGCTGATGAAATATGCAGGAGTAAGAAGAGATAACCAATTTACAAACTATCAGTGGAATACCAATGATATTAACCAGTATGTGGGGAATAAACGTTATACAGAAGTGAGTAGCTCCGGACACGATACATGGACATTTGCTATTCAACACCCTGACCTTTACAGGTGGCTTTTTTCCCAGAATAAGCTCAAAATCAATGCCTTTGGCGATACTACTATTGCTTCGGGAGGAAGTGTAAAAATAGGAGTTACGCCCGGTTTTGCCGAATACCAATGGAAACGCGATGCAACTCTGCTCTCTTTTATCACCAACGAAATTATAACCAGCACTCCCGGAAATTATTATGTAAGAATACGTCGAAGCACTTTGGGATGGTCGGATTGGTCACAGCCGATAACTATCAGCAATCCCACACCTGATACTCAAAATCCAACTGCTCCAACTAATCTTACTGCTGCTGAAATTACAAATACTTCTTTCAAATTATCCTGGACTCCTTCGACGGATAATGTAGGCATTGCAGGGTATGATATTTTCAGAGATGGTGTAAAAATTAATACATCCAACATTACAACGACCTATTATGCTGTTTCAGAACTTACTCAGAATACCAGTTATAATATGACTGTGCAAGCCAGAGATACGTATGGAAATACTTCCACAATTTCAAGTCCTTTGGTAGTAACCACTGCAAATAATTCTGCTCCAGTGCTGGAGGCGACCTGGATACTAAATTTTGGCTGGCAATATTCTTCCACCGTTTCAAATTATAACAACCTGTTTCCCTCCAGTTTTCCACTGGCAGCAGGAACCAGCTTCAATAATCTTATCAAAAATGATGGTAGTAGTTCTGGGGTAGCCTTGGCTTTAAATTCATCACTAAGTGGTGGAGGTAATACAAGTGGCTGTACAGGCAGTTCCTTTGCAGATGCAGCTACCAAAAGCTGGTGGCGAATAGAAAACAGTGAAGTAATGTCTGCCAAAATTACTGGTCTGTCCACTTCCAAAACTTATTCATTTACATTTTTTCATAATTCGGGCACTGACGATGCCAGAGCCATTTATGCTATTAATGGAATAAGCCAAACTCTGAATGGAAAAACAAATTGCAGCAATACCGTTGTTTTTAGCAACCTGCAACCCAATGCCTCAGGTGAAATAATCTTTTCATTATCAAGAAATGCAGGCTATTATCAGGCAGGCATTAATCTGCTCAAAATCGAGCAAATGTCTTCTGCTACTCAACCACAGGCAAATGACACACTTGCTCCTTCTAAACCTGCAGGGCTGACATCTTCCAACATTACTTCTACAAGTTTTACACTTTCATGGACAGCCTCTACAGACAATATTGGTGTTACAGGCTATGATGTTTTCCAGAATAATACGTTGGTTACATCTGTTTCTGCTACTTCTGCAATAATTACAGGTTTATCACCAGCTGCCAGTTATAGCATGACAGTAAAAGCTAAAGATGCTGCCGGGAATATATCTGCGACATCTTCAGTTTTAAATGTAACAACTAGCTCTTCGGGTTCAGCCACACTGGAAGCTACCTGGATTGTAAACCTCGGCTGGCAGTATTCTACAAGGGTAACTAATTACAACAACCTCTTTCCAACTAGTTTTCCGGTTGCAGCCGGAACAAATTTTAATAATCTGATTAAAAACGACGGCAGCAGCTCTACAACAGGGTTTACTATTACGCAGGCTGTGCCAGGAGGAGGAAATTCCGGATGTACAACAGGTACTTATCAGGCAGGAGGCGGTTCCTGGTGGCGGGTGCAGAATAGCCAGACAATGGCTTTTAAATTTACTGGTTTACAAACCAATAAATATTATAGTATTATACTTTTTCATAGTTCGGGAAGTAATAACGCCCTCAGCAATTTTACTATTCAGGGTGCAACCAAAAGCCTTGCAGGGCAAAATAATTGCAGCACTACAGTTAGTTTTGATAACCTGCAACCCAATGCTTCAGGTGAAATAGAAATTCAGGTGTCAAGAAATAGCCAGTATTATGAAGCAGGGCTGAATGTGATAGAGTTACGACAGTTTTCGGCAAGTAGCCAGAGAACTTCACAGCAGGTTGCTACTAAAAACACTACTCCTGAAAGTGAGTCGGGTGTAACCGAAACTTTGCTCTATCCGAATCCATCTCAGGGAATAGTAAATGTGGTTTATTACAGTGATAAAGAACAGGTCATTACAATAAATATAACGGATGCTCTGGGAAGAAAAGTAAAAGAAATCCGTCAACCTGTACAAATGGGTAAAAATGATTTGCAAGTAGATTTAACTAAACATCAGACAGGAAAGTATTTTATACAACTTAACAGAGAAAAATCTTATCAGGTCTTACTGGAAAAGTAAGCAAAAAAGTCAAAGCCCTGATAAAAGAATTTATCAGGGCTTTGTTATACTAAAAAAGTTATTTCTTTTTCTTCCATTTCCTCAAATCAATCATCTTACCTGAAATAAAGTAAATAATTACTCCAAAAATGGTCACAAAATCATCTTTTGTAACAGTTGATTTTCCCCGTATCCAGTCATAGATATACCAACTAAATATAAAGTAGTATGAGAATAACTCCAATTATGAAATATATTTTAACTGTAATATCGTGATTCATTAAAATAAAGATTCATATTTAGTTCAAAACGAAATCATATACAATCCAGGCTGTAGGTATTAACATCAAGATAACACCAAAATATTTTTCTTTTCTTTTAGTAGCCAATAACCATATTAACAACCCAATTGGTAATAAACTAACAATACTTGTAACCAACAAAATAGCCAAAAAGACAGGATCAATATCCCACTCATCGCAAAAGTCAAATGCACTGCCAGTGGTAATTAGAAATATGTTACCAAATATAATTTCCAAAAAAATACATGCTAAAAAATAAAGTATGAAAATAAAATTCTTCTTCATTTCAAAAGTCGATTCTGTAAAATACATTGCTCCAAATCAGAAGTACTAATCTGGAGCAATATATCATCCTTACTTCATTTTTACTCTTACTCCCTCTGAATGAGAAGTAAATTCAGGAGCATACATACATTGAATGGTGGTAATACCATTTGAGAAATCACCTTTTTGGGATACACGTAACGGATACTCAAATACAAATGTACCTTTAGGCAAATAACCAAAGAAGAAATTGGTTGCCAAATCTCTCGGACTTTCGTAATACCACAATCCATCCTGATATTTATGAGTAGATAGTGTTTGTACAGGCTCAAAACCGGCAGCCCGCATGTCTTTCATGTGTACATATTCCATTGCCCTATCTACACGCAGTTCTATTCTTACAGTTACCAAATCTCCGGTTTTCAGGTCAGTTTTATCAGTTACAGGTGTAATTACAATGCCACGGTCTGTATTTTGCTGTAAGAAAAGCTGCTTTTTGATGCTGAGAGGCGTTTGAGCCGGAGTAATTTTGTCCAGATTCTCAAAATACTGCCAGTACACAGCCCCCCAGGCAACCGTCTGATTGGGGTTGGTAACTTTAATGCTACCCATTTCCGGTGTAATTTGTCCGGCTGTCCAGGCAGTTTTAAAGTATCCTGTTCCTGCTTCGATTCTGGTATCTTCACGCTGAACCGGATTTACTTTTTCATTACCTACCTGCACCTGCACCAGTTCGTCACTTGCCAGCATATCTGTTCCTCTGCGAAGCAGGGCATAGCAGGCTTCAGAAGTAGCACGGGTGGTTTTCCAGTCTTGGGTTTGTTTTTGTTTGAGCAGCCACACTTTCATGTCATCAACTGCTTTTTTATCATTAGCCACCTCATCATATACTTCTATCAATAAAGCCTGTGTTTCTACCGGAGCCTGATACCAGTACCAGCCAAACTCATTTTTCCAGTACATGCCCATTTCATCTGAATGCAAAGCTCTTTCATTCAACGATTTGATGATGGCAGTCGGGGTAACTGTATCACCCAGTCTTGAAGTTGACAGAGCCAGCATACCTTGCATGTAGATATTATATGAATTCCAGTATTTGCGAGCCTGACCCTGATAATAGCCCAAAGCAGCTTCAAGCATTTTGCTCATCTGACGGTCTTTTTTGAAATAACTCCAGGTATAAAGGAAATGAATTTCAAGATAGCCCAGATGGTTGTCATCAAGTTTGATTTTACCCTGTTTAGCCAAATCAAGCAACCTTTGGTAATCTTTTACAAACTGGTTTTCCAGATAACCCAGGGCTTCCTGTGTCATTTCCCAAGTTGAAGCATCATTTCTTACCAGTTTTACCTGCATTACATCAAGATGTCCTAAACCTGCCACAATATGCTGGGTCATATAGCGGTCTTCCGGAAAACCGGGAAACCACGAAAAACCACCACTGCTCAACTGGGCTTTTTTGATTTTTTCAAGGGCTTTTTGTTGCTCATTTGCCATCCGGTTGAGGTCAAAAAGCAGGGCAATATTCCGTTTACGCTGACTTTCGTCTTTGGCATTCAGCACCCAAGGCGTTTCTTCGAGCAAGGCAGTTTTCAGTTCCTGATTTTTTTCCAGGTTAGAAAGCAGGGCATCTGGCTGATAATTCCGCCAGGTATCAAACACACGCTTGACTTTCGGATTGGAATTGGCAATCTGTGAAGCAATGGCATTGGCATAAAATCTCGAAAAAGTCTGCTCCACACATTCATACGGATATTCCATGAGGTAAGGCAAAGCCTGCACAGCATACCATGCCGGATTGGAAGTAAATTCCAGAGTAAAACGCTGACTTTTGAGGGTATTATTGGTACTGGCTGACAGATTTTTAAGTTTAGTCAGTTCAAAAGTCTTGGTCTGGTTGCCACGAATCGGCAAAGGCAATGTCTCAGTTACCAGCATTCGGTTGGTTACCACCGGAATCACCATTTCTTCTCCATCCGAAAAATTACCGGCTTTGGCAACTATGCGATACGTTACTGCCATCACACCCTCCGGTATTTCAATTTGCCATTCCAGGTTGGTACTTTGTTTAGCCCCTAAATCCCCAAAGGGGACTTTCACCTTGCTTTTGATGAACAACTCTTTCTTTTGGGAATAAGCCATTCCCCCTTCGGGGGTTAGGGGGCTGAATTCGAGTTGGGCTTCTCCGGACAGTGGTTTGTCTGACAAATTGGTAATTTTAGCTGAAAAAGTCATCTTATCTCCTTCCCTGAAAAAACGGGGTTGGTTTGGCACTACCATCAAATCTTTCTGGGTAACCAGTTCTTTCTGAATCATGCCTGATTTCAGGTCTTTGGTATGAGCAAAACCCAGCATTTTCCAGCGAGTCAATGCCTCTGGAATGGTAAATTTAATGACCAGACTGCCGTTTTCATCAGTTTGCAGGTGCGGGAAAAAGAAAGCCGTTTCATTGAAATTGGTTCTCACTTTTACATCTGAGAAATCAGTTTCAGGTTTCTTCTTTGAATCCTCCTTTCCAGCTAAATCTTTAGGCTTGTTTACTTCGTCTTTTTGAATAGCTACACCAGAAGCTGAATAGGCTAATTCTTCCGATACATCCTCTTTCGCCATTTTCTTATACTCCCTTCTTACTGCCCCACCCGAAGCCCGATCATCCATATCTGCCGATTTTGACATTACGGGAGCAGCCATTTCACTAACTGCAAAATAATTATAGTAATAGAAGCTGATACCAAACCAGTTTAACTCTCTGTAATAAGGATAGTTATGTCCTTTTGTACTGTTGTCATTCCAGTGATAGGTAAAGAGTCTATAGTTTGCCAGTTGTGCCATCTCCGCATGCCAGCCGAGTCTTCCGTAGCTATAATTATAAAAACCTGCATACCAGCTATTTGCTCTGAAAACATCCAGCGATGCATCATAGAGTGTAGCTACCATTTCAGCCATGAGTTTATCAGCTTTTTGGTCTGATATTTTTAGTCGCCACTCTTCATTTTGCCCCGGTTGCAGTTTATCACGGAAGGTTTCAAACTTAATATCCAGTTGTTTGTTGGTATAAGGCACATTGATAGTGGCTGTATTTCCATAAAACCGGTTGTGTTTCACAAAGGCATAATGGGCAGCTATGCCACCTCTGTAACTTTCGAGCAAGGGGATTTCGATTGTTTTCTTCTCATTGTTCAGGCTTATCCACTGCTGAAGCAAAATTTTGCCTTCCTGCTCTGTTTCATAGAGTATTTTTACTTTCTCAGAACTACCCAGTTGCAAACTTGCTTTTTCGCCGGGTTCTCCCCCACCCACCAAAACCTGATAAGCATCTGTTTGTGGAATAGCCAGCAACTTGGTTCGGGAGTCAAATACATTGAAATAAACAATTTCTTTTACATCCTGTCCGGTTTTGTCTTTGGCAGTCAGTTCCATGCAATATACACCCGGACCTTTGCCCTTGCCTCCCATTGGAGCATTAGGATAAAAAATAAAATTCTGCTCTTTGCCTGCTTCAAAATTCCGGCTGAAAACCTCTGCTTCAGTTTCCCATTTGGCAGCATTACTTTCATCATCATATAAATCATACGGAAAGTTTTTATAAAACTCTTCTTTCGTCATGGCAAACCGGTCAGGTCGTTCCCAAAGTCGGTTTCTGAAAGTTTTGTCAGGGCTTTTCAGCTTTCTGATTTTTATTGTAACGGCAGCCTGTTCAGGTTCTCCCATCAGGTTGGTAGTAGAAAAAGCTATTTTTTTGCCATCTTCCACAGAAAAATGTTCCAGAGATGCCATATCCATATCCCCCTGATTGATATTGATTTTCAGGGTTTTATAGCCGATACTCAGGTAAGTCTCGGCACTGTGGGTTTCGCCGTTGATGTCGGTTACATCGGCATACACTGTAAAAGTAAAAGTCGGTTCAGAGGTTCTGTCCACGCTTTCATCAGGAATAGCCTTAAAGTCAATGGTAAACTTTCCTTCGGCATCGGTTTTGGTTTCGCCATGCGTAATTTCCATTTCAGGAGAAGAAGGATAATACCCACGCCAGTAATACCACCAATACGGGAAAACAGCTCTTCTTACTACCCGATATTTCACCAAAGCTCCATCAATATTTGCTCCTGAATAGGCAGTTGCCTGTCCGGTAGATTTTACGGTTTCATTAAGCTGAAAAGCACCTTTCAAAGGATTGAGTTTCACTTCAAATTTAGGACGTTTGTATTCTTCCACTGAAAAATACTGACTTCCACTTCCATCTTCAAGTTGTAAATACATTTGTCCTGTCAAGCCTGAAGAGGGCGTAGTAAAGGTGCCAGAAAAAGTACCATATTCATTGGTTTTTACGTCTTTCTCAGCTACAATCTGATGATTGACATCATAAAAAACTACCTTAGCCGAAGAATTAGACACTATTTTCGGGTTTTTGCCGTCCGTATCAACTACCAAACCTTTGAAATACAAAGTCTGTCCCGGACGATAAATAGCCCGGTCAAGAAATAAGAAAGTCTGCCTGTGTGTTTCAGGATTTGTGGTAGTATGCTGATAAACTGAGCCATTATAATAATTTTCATCGTCTATATCTTTCATACTCAGTTTGTCTTTCAGATAAGAAAAATTCACTGAAAAGTAAGAAGCATAATAGTCATTGCCTTTTTTATTCTGATAGGGCACTCGGAGATAGCCATTGGCATCTGAAATAAGGGTCTCAGCCGGAATCTGCTCATATTCTCCTGTTTTAGAATTGTATTTTGTCAAATAAATCTGAGCTTTTACATCTTTTACAGGCTCTCCGGTATTTCGGTTTAGCACAAAAAAGTCGGTAGAACCATCATCACGATTGCGATGGATATAGGCTATTTCCGAAACAGTAACAAAAGTATAGGCAATGCCATTGGCTTTGGTAGAAAAGTCAGCATCATGACTAAAAATAACCATGTAATCTCCAGCCGGCACACCATCCAGTTTTATTTCAGCAGCATGAGGGTTAAGGTCTTTGTCGTCGGGCAGCCTGACTTTGCCATCTTTCAGCAGTGTACGGCTTAGGAAATACAATAAAAACCTCCGCTCTTTTTCTTCATAATCATATAAATTCGGATACTTTTTACGCTGGGCTTTTACTTCTTCACGTGTTATGGGCACTATTCGCCAATATACTTTATCAATATTCTGATAGTTGAGTAAAGCAAGAAAAGGCTGATTGGGCAGGTTTATTTTTTCAGTTTTGGCAGTCAGGCTTTTGTTGAGCAAACTTTTCTGAAAATTCTCTGCCATAATTGCCCCATCCGAATCAGGGAATCTTTTTTTGGCAACTTCACATAAGTCATAAGCTTTACGCAGGTCGTTTTTATGGGCATCTCCCTGCAAGGGTTTGTATTCTCTTCCTTTCTCAGCCCACACTTGAGCAATATTGTAAGTGATTATTGTAGAAACAGGAAACTTGATAAACTCATTTTCCAGTTTTTCGAGCGTTCCAAGATAAATATCCTCTTTTTCCGGTAGGGTCAAATGCTCTTTTACAAACTGCAAACGTTGCAAATCTGTATATACCAAAGCATCTTCTTTTTTATTACCTTCTTTTTTAGCAATAATAAACTTCAGTATATCCTGATATAACTGCAAGGCATGAAATTTCTGACTAAGTGTGTCTTGGGTAGTGAGTTGCAGATTGATAAAAGTATGATAATCTGACAAATAGCTTTTATCATTGATTACAAAAGCATAAGCAGGCTTGGTGATTTCGGCTTCCTGATTGGCATAAAAACCCAAAGCCCGATAAGCCAGAAATTCGTATAAAGTCGGTCTTAGTATTTTACCATACTCATTTCCTCCCTGCAATACAGGTTCATATATGTCAGTCAGTGTTTCTTTTGATTTGTCGGCATCAGCCAGCGAAAGCTGATAATGCCTGAAAACCTCTTCAACAATTTTATCAATCGTCCAGGTATTAATGTCGTTATTGTCAAAGTTGACTGTCTTGGTACGGTTCTGAAAACGCCAGCGATTTTGCTGATAGTAATTCCAGTACATTTCTGCCAAAACTGAATGCAAAAGTGGTTTTACAGGAAAAGTTGCATTTTTTGCTTCACTTTCCACATCAATTAAAATCTTTGTAAAGGCATTTTCTTCTTTATACGTTGTGTATTTCAGGCGATGGATTACAGCTTTTACCAGTTGACCTACATTATTACCAGCTTTGGCATTGTCATAAATCTCTTTTACCACCTTTTGAGCAGTTTCAGGTAAGCCCTGGTATTCAGCATCCTGCACCTGTTTCCAGGCTTTTTCATAATCATAGTTTTTCATAGGTTTTTGGTTTTGTGCCTTTATATAATTTACTGACAAACAAGTTATTATCAATAAGAGGCAGATTTTCAGGTGTTTCATAAGCATGTTGTTTAGCGTGGTGAAGTTACGTGAATCTTTGGTAAGAGGATGCAGCATTGTCATAAATTCCATAAAAGTTTTTCTTAGAAATCATCTTTCCTGCTGGCTATAAATCAAAGTAATGGCTTTAAAACAAAGCTGAATAAGTTATAAAATGGAACTTTTTGGCTTTAAATCTTATTTCTACCTTTTATAAAACCAGATGTATCTAACCTTTAACTTTCAGGGAACGGGCTTTTCTGAATAGCTTCATAAAAAAACAATGTCTGTACTTGACTGGATGGTTTTGCTGGCAACCATTGGAGGTATTACCTTTTATGGCATCTGGCAAATCCGGAAAAAACAAACCGTAGAGGGGTATCTGATGAGCCGGACAGACAACTGGGTAACTATCGGTTTGTCGGTAATGGCTACGCAGGCAAGTGCTGTTACATTTATTTCTACACCGGGACAGGCATTTGAAAATGGAATGGGGTTTGTGCAGTTTTATCTGGGTGTTCCTGTGGCTCTGGTGATTCTTTGTATTACTTTCATTCCCAATTACTTTCAGCTTAAGGTTTCTACCGCTTACGAATTTCTGGAAAAGCGGTTTGACCTGAAAAACAGATTGCTTGCTTCTTCTATTTTTTTATTACAACGTGGACTCTCGGCTGGTATCAGCATTTATGCTCCGGCTATTATTTTATCTACGGTACTGGGCTGGAATTTGTGGGCTACCATCCTTACTATGGGAACCTTTGTAATTATTTATACCGTTTTCGGTGGCACCAAAGCGGTTAATATCACCGACCGGCAGCAAATGATTGTTATTTTTATCGGCTTATTTATCGCTTTTTTTATACTCCTGAGCCGAATTTCAACTCATTTGCCCCTGACCGATGCCATACAACTTGCCGGAAATCTGCATAAATTTAATGTAATTGATACCACACTGGCTTTTGACAATAGCCATCGTTATACGTTATGGTCGGGAGCAATAGGCAGTATTTTTTTGTTTATGTCTTATTATGGTACAGACCAATCGCAGGTACAACGCTATCTGTCAGGAAAATCTATGACCGAAAGTCGTCTTGGACTACTTTTTAATGCCTTGTTTAAGATACCGATGCAGTTTTTTATTCTGTTTACAGGAGTGATGGTTTTTATCTTTTTTCAGGTAGAAAAGCCTCCTGTTTTGTTTAACCAAAGTGCTATGATTTATCTGAAACAATGTCCTGAAACAGATAAAATCAAAGCCATAGAAGCTATTTTTAATGAAAAATTTGCTGAGAAAGAAAAGATTATCAAAGATTTTTCAAGAGCCAGACAAAACCAGCATGTGGCAGTTGTAAAACAAGCAGAACAGCGTATCAAAAAGCTGAATGATGAAATGTATGTATTGAGAACTGAAGCAAAAAAATTGCTCAAAACGGCAAATCCGGGTATGGGAAAAGCAAAAGATTCAGATTATGTGTTTTTATATTTTATTCTCAACTACCTGCCTTCGGGTATTGTGGGGTTGCTGTTTGCTGTAATATTTTGTGCAGCCTGGTCTTCCACCTCCGGAGAACTCAATGCCCTGGCTACGGCTGCCACTATTGATTTTTATAAACGCCTTCGTAAAAAAACCTATTCGGCTTATCATTACCGAACGGTGAGTCAGGTGTTTACTGTTTTTTTTGGATTACTAGCAATGAGTTTTGCCCTGTTTGCCAACTTGCTCGACAGTTTGATAGAAGCTGTCAACCTGATTGGGTCTTTATTTTATGGCACAATTCTGGGTATTTTTTTAGTAGCATTTTATCTTAAATTTGTAAAAAGCAATGCTGTTTTTCTGGCAACTTTGCTTACTCAGGTCATCATTTTCTTTTTATTTGCCAATTTTGCCAGTAGTCTGGCATTTTTATGGTATAATGCGATAGCCTGCCTGCTGGTTGCCGGACTCTCAATACTCATCAGTATGATAACCAACACCATTTCCAAACCTGTGAAAGTATGAATGAAGAAGAAAAACCTCCTGTTTTTGCCAAATGGTCTTACTGGTATGGATTGGTAATAGGTTTTCTACTATTACAAATTATTTTGTTTTACTTATTTACACGATACTTTCAGTAAAAAGAAATTCAGCAATCTGACTATTTTACAAAGTCAAAAAGGCAGTGTTTTATGATTAGAGAATAAAAATTACTTTTGGGATGTTTTGTGAATGTAAAAACATATTGTCTCCATGCAACGCCAACCTGTAAATTCGTCCATGATTGCTTCGGTCGGATATGACCTTGAAGAAGAAACGCTGGAAGTAGAGTTTTCTGCTAACAATGAGGTTTACCAATATTTTAATGTACCATACGGGGTGTATCATGCCTTTATGCAGGCTCGGTCTAAAGGTAATTTTATGAAAGACAATATCATGGAAAAATATGATTACTCTAAAATTACATCAGGTAAAAAGAAATAGTTGGAGTGTAGTAAGTTATTACAATAACCTGAAATGACCCGAAAACAAGCCCCGATACCCCCGGCTATACCTGTAAGACAGCAAAGATTTTTTTAGGTATGACAGACTGGAGTTGGTATATATTGACAAATTTATTGAAAGTTTTTTTACGAAACTGACTGATAAAAAAACGACTGCATAACCTGCCTGAAATGGCTGATTTTTTTTATAAAAAAGCTAGTAAAAAACTACAAAAAAATGAATATCTTGCAGAAAACAGTAAAACCAAAACGTTCTTAACATCCTTTGAATAAACCAATTACCAGCTAAAGATTACTATTCTTTTGGAATGGAGATGACCGGCAGAAATGTTAACTCTAATTACAGATACGGTTTCAATGGTAAAGAAAAAGATTCTGAGTTCCAAAATAATTATGACTACGGTTTTAGAATCTATAATGCAAAAATTGCTAAATTTTTGAGCGTGGATCCACTGATTAAAAAATACCCTGAACTTACTCCATACCAGTTCGCCAGTAATACACCGATTAGTGCTATCGACCTTGATGGATTGGAAGGAGTTGTTGCGACAAATTTAAAAATAATAAACACATCAACGGGGATAAAAATTACGGGAGCAATAGAACTAAAATTAAAAGTTATTAATCTTAGCTCAAAAGATGATTTTGAATTGAATTTAAATGATGCTTTTCTCGAAATTAAAGATTTTACGACTTCTAATCTTGAAGGACCTGTTGCAGTACGACAAAGTTTCTACAAATTTGATTCAAAGACAGGTTCGTGGGATAGAAACAGTCTAAAAGACCAGACTGTTGAATATGACTTTTCTATAAAAGTTTCAGTAGAACAAATAAATAACTTATCTCAAGCAAAAGATAATGATTTTATATTTGCAATTGTTGATGATATAGGGTCTACTTTTAAAGACGCATACGGACAAGAACATAATACTGGTGGGTTTGTTAATAAAATGGGGGGTTCTGTTGGTTTTATTAAAACAAGTAGTTGGCTAAATTTAGGTCATACAAATATTCATGAATGGTTTCATGTTTTAGGATTAGGTGATATTGAAGCTAAAAATAATGTAAAAGAACTCAAGAAACGATTAATGTGGCATTTGGGAGGAAATACAGGTAATGAAGTAACTGCACTTGAAAAAACAGAAATATTAGATCATCTTGTCCCCAAAATTAAATTCCCACTACTGGGAGGGAAATACATAAGTCCAAATTATAACTCTAAGAAAATTCTTATAGAAACCTTAGATGATAGTAATAAAAAAATCAAATATGATAAAAAGAAACTTAAATAAAATTTGTATTCTTCATATATTATTTTTTGTATCATGTTCTCAGTTAAGAAATCAATCTATTAATGATTGTCAAATTGATATTGACAGTTCGCGAGCAATTATGAGAATGAATTGTGGAAGTTGTCATTCTTTAAACAAATATGAAGAGGGTTTACTAACTATTGAGGAAATGATAAAAAAGAATGATACTGCTTTTATCAGACAATCAATACAATTTCAGCATCCAGAAAGGAGCTTTAATCATTTAAACGAATGTCAGATTAAAGCTATTCTAAATACATTAAAAGATACCTCCTTTATTGGGCCAATATATGACTGATTACGATTACTTTTTTGCATTTGTTTGTGAAAATACTATAGCCGTCAGGCTAAGTCAAAAAACCGCTATCTTTGTTGTATAGGGAAATGTCTTAAAGTTGTTGAAAAGATGTGTATTTGTTAATGTTCTTAGAAGCACTTTCTTGTAAATACTAATCAAAAACAGAGAAGGTTAAAAAATATGGTATGACGAAAAATGGCGTTCAACGCTATCGTTGCTTATCAACACTTTGTTGATAACTACCTTTTTTTATATAATATATTTTATTTTTTTTTCGCCTTTGTTGGTGTTATGACCATATCTGTTCGGAAGAAAAAGGTTAGTACTTTTTTAGCCTTTGTTGGTGTTCCGCCGTCGCAGGTCTTCCTGCCGTCGTAGGTCTTATGACCGACGACAAAAAGAGATTGACTATCAGCAAATTCCTTTTAAGTAAATTAGTCATAAACCAAAGACACTCAGTCAAGATAATGTGTTAAGAAAGCAAAGTTATTCTCGTTTTTCAAATAAAACGAAGCTGAAGAAAACAGATATTCTTCTGGTAAAGAAGCCAGCTTCCATTTCTCTGCAAGTGGATTGTTATGAATATATTCCAGTTTTTCTCTTATAACTTTATCAGAGAAACAATAGACAGACAAAGCATTTCTTTCCCAAATCTGATAAAGCCTGTCTTTGGCTGATACTTTAAATTTTTCGAGTACCTCAGGATGATGTTGTTTTAAATCAAATTTGATTTGCTGGGCTGTGTATTTAAGAAAATCTCTTTGTACTTTTTCTCTCCTGTAGCCTTCCTCCATTTTCCAAAGCAGATGAATATGATTGGGCATGACGACAAAACCATACACTTTTACTCGTTTGTCTTTTACCAGAAAATGAAGACTGTCAAGGATAATTTGTTTGTATTTATCAGGCTAAAGCAGGTGTTTCCATTCCAGAATGGTAGCTGTAAAAAAAGCAATGTATCTTTCCTCAAACATATACTTATCTTTTAGAACAAAAATAGAGGTATATCAACATATTAATTAGCCCTATATTAACAGCAGGGCTAACTTATTTAAAGCTAAATTACTGACAGTCAACCTATATTATCGTCGGTCATAAGACCAACGAGGGCAGGAAGACCAGCAACGGCTAAAAACTTTTCATTGTTTTAGGCATAGAAATCAAAGGCGAAAAAATCACTCACTTGCTTTCTGATTATAATCAGAAAGCAAGTGAGTGATCTTCTTTCTGAAAATCAGACAGAGTATGATTATTCCTATCCACGGCAGTGATTCCAATAAACTTTGATTACCAATTAAATACAACTCTCTATTTGAATTAATTCTTCCTTGTTCAGGATGAGATGGAAGATAAACTACTTCAACGGTATCACCAACTGAATACAGTGACTCATAAGGACTTAAGCTCACCATAGACTTGATAGTTGTATTATCTTTGTTCAAGAGTCTCACAAAATAATCCGTTGAGCCTACATCTATTGTTTCTGTATGGGTAACAGTATCTACTACCCCTTTAATTTTAATACCTTCTTTTTGTAATTGAAATACTTGTTTGTATTCTGAAACAGCCATTATTGCATTAAAGAAAAAAAATGGTGTTGCAAATAAAATGATAATATATACAACATATTTTGATAGACTCATATTATTAGATTTTTATTTTCCTAATTGAGCAGTTCCAGTATTAATAGTTTCTACTACTTTCAATGAAGTACCTCCTTTGCCGCTTAGAGAAGATTGTTTCCATTCAAGTTTTTGTAAGTCAAATCCCACACTAGGACCTATTCTTAAAGTGAAATTACCTTTTAAATCCACACTAGTTTCTATTTTTGCTGTTAAAAAAGGAATATTAGTTGGAATTGAAACTGATGCGTCTGCTGAGACTTTAACCCCAGCTTTATAGCCTTCTGTCGGTTTCTCTCCCCATTTAAAATACATATATAACATCCCTTCTGCACCAAGTGATTCCTCTTGGCTAAGCTCTGGTTTCTTACCCTGACTTAATTTAATTGCTTGTGCTCCTGAATACTCTTTTACATAAGATGCACCTGCATTACTTTCATGAGTACTATAAAGTTCCAGCCGTCTCGAAGCACTTGCTTCACCGTCACCACCTTTAACTGCTCCTCCAAATCCAACTACATCAGGTTTTTTAATAGCCAAATTTTCTCTGGCCCATTGTACACCTTTATCCCAAACACTTGCCTCCCAATCATAAGGAACAAAATTTATTCCGTTAAAATTATTTATATCTGCTCTGGCATGAACAGTACCTTTATCAAAGGGAGTTTTCCAACCTAAAGAATTTGCCATATAAAGGCGGAAAGAAGGGTCTAAATCTTTTGGATTTTGTACACGAACTTCGGTCTGACCTAGATTTTTTGTACCATTAAAGAAATGTATCACAATTTTTTCTTCAGCTCCATCAAGGTCAATAGCAGCAATAGGTTTATTCCCAGCAAATTGGTAGGGAGTGTACCAGGGATATTGTTTAGTTAATGGATCCACGCTCAAAAATTTAGCAATTTTTGCATTATAGATTCTAAAACCGTAGTCATAATTATTTTGGAACTCAGAATCTTTTTCTTTACCATTGAAACCGTATCTGTAATTAGAGTTAACATTTCTGCCGGTCATCTCCATTCCAAAAGAATAGTAGTTGTTAACACTGTGCAAGGCTGGTACCAGAGTGCTTCCATCAGCTACTAATTCATCACTTATTACTGCCCTTACGTTGCCTAAGTGGTCTTTGAGTTCATAGCTTTTATTGGCAAGCAGGCGAGAATAAATGTTGGTACTGGCATTATATACCGTTCCATTTGGCTTATATACCCCTACCCTGTCGCTGGCATACAGATAGAGTTCACTGATTGAGGTTTGCTGGCTTTGTTCTGCTTTTTCGTACACACCCATCACATATTGATTAACTAAAAATTACCTTTAAATAAATTAGTCCTGCTTTTCGCTGATATTTTCACTCCGGAATGTTAGAATCAATGTACCATTCCTCAAACATATACTTATTTTTTAGGGAAACATACAGCTTTGTCGATAAATTAACTACAAAATGAAATTAGCCTTATATTCACAACAAACCCTACTTAAAAGCAAGCCACAGATAGTCGATATATCTTTTCTATGGTTTACAACTAATGTCAGCGGAGTAATATTGCATACGTTCCTAATATCTTTATATGTTGACCTTTCTTAGATATACTTTTTTAGTTCTTATATTGGTCTCTTGTGATTCATCACCTTCCAATAACAGACAGATATTTGATACATTTCATTCTGCTTTCAAAAAGAGAGATTTTAAGTCAGTAGATTCTCTTCTATCTGACTCGTTTGCTCTTACGATATCATTTTCCAGAGATACTTCATCAAAAATTTCGTACATAAAGTATTTACAAACCTGGAATAATACTTTTCAAACTGAATGGAATATTGTATCAGTCTCAGAACATAATGCGATAATAGAAAGTATTGAATATGATACCGATATGTACAGTAACTACTTTTTTGATGGAATTGTAAAATTCAGATACAAATATTTTTTTGAAAAGCACAAAATCAGTAAAATTATAGTAGATAGTCTGCCAGGATATGGGCAAAAACTGACAATGAGTGAAATCAGATTTAATAGATTTTATAACTGGGTAGCTCTAACAAATGAGAAAAAACTGAAATACTTCGGACAATCCAACTTAGAGTCATCAAGAGAAATTAAAAATTTACTTTCAGAATATCTAAAGACAAAAAATACCCCTTAGAGGGTTTTTCTCTACTATTACCAAATCTCTACAAAAATAGTAGAGAAATAATTTGGAAAGATAAAAGTTCTGTTTCTATCTTTGCAGAGCCTTCGGGCAGCTAATTAAGTACCACCACTTATTTAGTTAATTTATAAAGAGGAAGGGAGAGAACAGGCTCTGAGAACTTCCAGCAACTTTCCGGCTTACGGAGTTAGTGCTAACCTGACCTGAGTTTTAGGAACTATAAATTAACAAAACATGATGTACCTTCATCTGACCCCTATCTGTCGTTTATCTTTTTGCAGTTCATTATTTGTTCAGGCTTTTGGCAAGCGTGCAATGAGATAAGTATTTATTTAAAATTTTATCATACACAAGCGGTTTGGATTAACAAAAATATCAAAACCTTCTTATTATCAATTATTTACATGGAAATCTATTTTGACAATGCAGCCACTACAGCTCTGAACACTGAGGTTTCAGAGGCAATGCTTCCTTATTTCAACCAGCACTTTGGTAATCCATCTTCTGTACATCGTTTTGGAAGAAAAGCCCGTGAAGCAATAGAAACCTCCCGTCGGGTAGTGGCTACGCTTCTCAATGTTTTGCCAGAAGAGATTTTTTTCACTTCCGGAGCTACCGAATCCAACAATCTGGCAATCAGCAGCAGTATTCAGACATTCAGAATTCGTCATGTCATTACAAGCCGTCTCGAGCATCATGCCGTACTCAAATGTCTGGAACATCATCAAAAAAACCATTTAATCAGGGTAAGTTTTGTGGATACAGACCAGTCTGGCAGGTTAAATCTGGCACAATTGGATAGTTTACTGAAAAATAATCCGGCTACACTGGTGAGTCTGATGCACGGCAATAATGAAATCGGAAACCTGAATGACTTGGCTGCCATTGGCGAATTATGCAGAAAATACAAAGCTATTTTTCACTCTGATACAGTACAAACACTCGGAAAGCAGTTTTTGAATCTTCAGTCAATCAATGTTCATTTCATAGCAGGTTCTGCTCATAAGTTTCATGGACCAAAAGGAACAGGTTTCATCTATGTCAGCAAAAATCTTCACCTGACACCTATACTTTTCGGAGGCTCTCAGGAAAAAGGACTAAGAGCTGGCACTGAAAACGTAGCAGGTATTGTAGGACTGGCAAAAGCCCTTGAAATTGCTCATTATGAAATAGAACAAAATACAAAACATATCCTGAAACTAAAGTCTTACTTTCTAAATCAGTTAAAAAATAAAATTGAAGGAGTTCGCTTTAATGGTTTGCCGGAATCTTTTGATGAAAGCCTGCCTCAGATTATCAATGTGTGCTTCCCTGTCCTTACAGCAAGTATCTCTTTACTCGACTGGCTGGATATTTCAGGGGTGGCTGTTTCAGGAGGAAGTGCCTGCTCAAATCTTTCCGGTAAGAGCTCACATGTGCTTAAAGCCATTCAAACTCCATCTGAAAGAGAAAATATACGTTTTTCATTCAGTAAATATAATACATTGGAAGAAGTAGATTTTGTGATAGAAAAGCTCGTCAGTCTGTATGATAAAGAAAATGACAAATCGGGAGTGTCGGGTGAGAAGAAAGTGAATCATTTTTTTTAATTAAACACCACTAATTCTATATAGATAGTAGAAATTAATTTTTATGTTTGTAACATTATAAAGTACTCGTATCAGTTGTAGAAAAAATACAACTTTTAATTGCCGACAAAATTTTAGTATAAGTAATGAAAATCAATATATTAGCTTTTGCCATACCCTTATTTTTGTTTTTCATGGGCTTGGAGTATTTATTTGCCCGCCTGAAAAAGAAAAACTATTTTAATTTCAACTCTTCTATAGCCAATATCAATGTAGGTATTGCCGAAAGACTGCTGGATACTTTTACAGTAGGAGCATTTTATTATTTTTACCAGTATTTGCATCAGCATTTTGCTCTTTTTGATATTAAGCCAAGCATTTTATTATGGATAGTATTATTGCTTGCTACCGACTTTATCTGGTACTGGTATCACAGGCTTGCCCACGAAGTCAATATTTTATGGAGTGTGCATGTGGTGCATCACCAGAGCGAAGAATTTAACTATACAGCTTCTGTCCGGATTACGGTTTTACAGGCGTTGGTTCGTACAGGTTTTTGGTCGGTGTTGCCAATTCTTGGTTTTCCTGCCGAAATGATTACTGCATTGCTTTTGGTACATGGAGCATATCCATTTTTTACTCATACTCGGATGATTGGCAAACTCGGTTTTTTGGAATATATACTGGTTACGCCGTCCCACCACCGCGTTCACCATGCAAGTAATGAAGCCTACCTTGATAAAAACTACGGAGATGTATTTATTATCTGGGATAAATTATTTGGCACATTTGCTGAAGAAAAAGAAGAACCAATATATGGACTTACCAAACCCATTGGCAGTTACAGCTTTTTGTGGCAGCATTTTCATTTCCTGCTGGAATTGCTCTATGCAGTAAAAATGACCTCCGGCTGGAAAAATAAACTAAAGCTTATTTTTGGCAGACCTGATTTGATAAATCCTGATTATCGTGCCAAACTGGAAAAAATATTTTTGTTCAGTAAAACCAACAAAATTCCAACAACCCAGCGTTTCAGAAATTATGTGATTGCTCAGATAACCTTTACACTTGTCTTTCTCTTTTCATTTCTACTGCTTGAACATTATATACCCTTGTTTTATCAGATTGTATCGGCGTTGTTCATTCTGATAACACTAATTAATTGTGGAGCCATTCTGGAAAGAAGAGGATGGGTTTTTCATCTCGAATACATCCGAATTTTTCTGCTGTTTGCTGCTTTTTATTTTTATATCCCCAATCTTTTAGTCTTGTTCGTATTCTTTATTTTAACCCTTTATCTTATTTTTTATTTCACTTCTCTGCAAAGACGTTACCTGCGTCTGGTGTATAGATAACTACCCATTGCCATGAAAAACTATTTCACCCAACTCTTTACAGGAAAAACAGCAATTTTATTGCAGTTTACCGGACTTATTTTTCTCAATTTGGGTTTACTGGGTTTTGAAATGCTGACCGAAGACCCTGTCTATGTCAATGAACTCAAAACCTGGCATACACAACGTGAAGAAGCTCTAAAAAAAGAAGACGGCTGGCTGAATGTGGCGGGACTTTTCTGGCTACATGAAGGGAAAAACACTTTTGGCTCAGGAAAAAACAATGATGTAGTTTTCCCGGAAGGCAAAAGTGATGCCTTTTTAGGCAATTTCATTCTTGAAAACGGACAAGTGAGGGTTGAAATTAATCCTGAATCAGATGTAAAAAACGGAAGTAACCAAGTCAATTCATTGCCAATCTTCACTTCTGAGCAAGAAAGACCTGTGGTATTGAGTCATCAGTCGTTGCGTTGGTTTATTATCAAAAGAGGTGATAAGTATGGGGTTCGGCTGAGAGACCTCGAAAGCCCGGCTCTCAAATCATTTAAAGGCATAGCTACTTATCCGATAGATTCAAAATGGAAGGTAGAAGCCAGACTGGAGCCTGCTGTTGATGGCAAAACTATTTCAATTACGGATGTATTGGGACAAACTTCACAGCAAAAATCTCCGGGCACACTGGTATTTAAGATTAAAAACAAAGAATACCGACTTGATGCCGTAGAAAGTGGCAACAAACTTTTTATCATTTTCGCAGATAAAACTAACGAAAAAGAGACCTATCACACTGGCAGATTTTTATATACAGATAAACCTGATGCACTGGGAAAAATCATTCTTGATTTTAATAAAGCAATTAATCCACCCTGTGCTTTTACCAATTTCGCAACCTGTCCCTTGCCACCCAAACAAAACAAACTGACTCTATCCGTAAAAGCAGGCGAAAAACGGTACGAAAATCACTAAAATAGCAATTTCTAATAATTATTTAGACTCATATCCGAAAACCACAGATACTTTATCTGTGGCTTTCTTTTATTAAATAATATCACACCCATTTTTTAATTCTTACCTGATAATCCTTATTAGGCTAATTATCACAGATTAAGACAGATTGCCTGATGTGATTTTTTCGACTATTATATCTTAGGAGCACCAGAAAGTATTTCTGCATTGGCAAAATCAGCAAATTTTTCAAAATTCCGGATAAAAGACTGAGCAAGTTCTCTGGTTTTTTCATCATAAGCCTGTTTATCTGCCCAGGTATTCGATGGGTTGAGTATCTCCGATGGCACTCCGGGACAACTTTCCGGCATCAACACACCAAAAACAGAATGAGGCTGATAGGTCATTGTATCTAATTTCCCTTCAAGGGCAGCAGCAATCAAAGCACGGGTAAACGCAAGCTTAATACGTGATCCCACACCATACTTCCCTCCTATCCAGCCTGTATTTACCAGCCATACATTAGTCTGATGTTCATGTATTTTCTTACCCAATAATTCGGCATAACGTGTGGGATGCAATGGCAGAAATGCCTGCCCAAAACACGCTGAAAATGTTTCTTTTGGTTCAGAAATTCCCATCTCTGTACCAGCTACTTTGGCAGTATACCCCGAAATAAAATGATACATTGCCTGTCCTGTAGTCAGTTTTGACAAGGGAGGCAATACGCCAAAAGCATCACAGGTCAGAAAGAATATATTTGCAGGAATGCCTCCTACTGATGGCTCAACAGCTCCGGGAATGAAAGAAATCGGATAAGAAGTACGGGTATTTTCGGTAACGGTTTTATTTGAGTAATCCGGTATGGTTGTTCCGGGTAAAAAACGTGTATTTTCCAGAATTGCTCCGTGCCGTATAGCCCTAAAAATCTCAGGTTCTTTTTCCTCTGAAAGATCTATTACTTTAGCATAGCAGCCTCCTTCAAAATTAAAAACACCTTCGTCAGCCCACCCATGTTCATCATCACCTATCAAAAACCGGTTAGGATCAGCAGAAAGTGTGGTTTTACCTGTACCTGAAAGTCCAAAGAAAATAGCAGTATCTCCATCTTTACCAAGATTAGCAGAACAATGCATTGCCAAAACATTGCGGTCATGAGGCAATATATAATTAAGCACTGAAAAAATACCTTTTTTCATTTCTCCGGTATAACCTGTTCCACCAATCAATACTATACCTTTGGTAAAATTAATAATGGTAAAATTTGATTGTCTGGTACCATCCGTAGCCGGGTCAGCTTCAAATTCAGGAACGCAAATAATAGTAAAATTAGTGGGTATATGGCTCAAATCCTTATCGGGACGAATAAACATATTGTAGCAAAACAGATTATGCCAGGCTTGGGTATTAATAACCCGAATTGTCAGACTGTAATTGGGATTAGCTCCAGCATACATTTCTCGTACATAAATAGTTTTGTCTGCCAGAAAACGCAACATTTTTTCATATAAAGCATCAAATTTTACTTCCTCAAAAGGAAAATTGACATCTCCCCACCAAACCGAGTCAGCAGTTTTAGAGTCTTTTACTATAAACTTATCTTTGGGTGAACGTCCCGTAAATTTTCCGGTATCACACATCAACGCTCCGTTGTCGGCAAGTACACCCTCACCATTTTTCAGAGCTTCACTGATAAGTTCATCAGGGGAAAGATTATGAAATATATTTGCCTGAGAGATACCAAAGAAGTTTCCGGAGTAACTGGCAGGTTTTGATAGGGTTTCAGGAGGCAGCATTTGAAAAGATTGGTTAATGGTTTTTAATTTGAGTACAAATCTGTCTGTTATTTTTATTTGCTCAAATGATTTAAGTCAACCTACAAGCAAATTAATTTCTTATTTACAGAAATTAAGAAATAAAAATTTACATATAAATTGACAAAAAATATTCAAATAATACAAATTCAACAATAGTATCAGAACATGCTACAAAAAAATTAATGACATAAAGGAATGAATTATTTTTTAGAAGCATTTACCTCTCCGTGGCAGACAAAATGTTTATATTTTACACATTCGCCACGTTTGTTGATGTGGTAGGTATGTCCATCCTTAATAACCCGTGCCAGACCTTCCAGAAAAGACTCGGCTGTAAAATATATGAATGGTAAAACCGTTTCACCTTTGAGATTAATAAAACCATACTTCCCATTTTTACTGGCACCCGCCAGACCTTCAGTAGGATAATAAAGCACATCATACTCAAGTGGAACGACTATTTTTCCGGCTTTATCAATGAAGCCCCATTTATTATTTTTATGAACCATAGCCACACCATCTGAGAAGTACGTAACTCCATCATACTCAAGTGGAATTACTACTTTCCCTGTCTTATCAACGAAACCCCATTTCCAGTTTTTTTCTACCATCACCAAGCCCTCTGCAAACGAATGAGCATTGGTATAAAGTAAATTTACTACCAGTTTTCCTGTGGTATCAATAAATCCAACTTTTTGATTTTTCTCTACCCGGGCAAGCCCTTCAGCAAAATCATCCACTTTATCAAAAGGTAGTTCTGCCAATACTTCTCCTGATGTATTAAGGTATTGATACATATTATTTTTTTTCACCAATACTCTTCCATTTTTAAAAGGACGTACTTCTGAATATTGCATAGGAATTACAATATGTCCATCATGATTGATATACCCATATGTACTGTCACGGTCACTGTAAGAGGCAAGTCCGTTTGAATACTGACCTAAATGATTATGAATAAAAGGTATTACTATATGTCCGGTTTTATCTACGGCACCAAAATGTCCCAAACTCTTTACAATACCTAAACCTTCTGAAAAAGGCAGTACATCATCATACTCAGGTGCTAAAATTACCTTTCCTGTATTGTTGATATATCCCCATTTTCTGCCTTTTCTTACTTCAGCAACCCCTTCCGAAAAAAAAGAAATCTCGTCATATTGCAATGGGATAATAATGGCTCCTTTTTTATCAATAAAACCATATTTGCCACCACGTTCTACCATTGCAATTCCCTGCGAAAATGAGTGTACACTTTCATAGATAAAAGGAATTACTAACTTTCCTTTACGGTCTATAAAACCCCAACGTTGATCTTTTTCTACTCGGGCAAGCCCATCTGAGAATGACGAAGCATAGTCATAATCAGTTGTAATCACTTGTTTGCCGGTACTATCCACAAAACAGGGCTTGCCATTATGAATTACTTTACCCAAACCTTCTCTGAATTCAAAAGCCATATCATACAAAGGCTCTACCACGACAGAGTCATTAGTACGATAGCCGTAAATGCCTTTTTGGGTAAAAGGTAAAATAGCATTTTGAGCATACGATGACTGTATACCAACTGAGAGTAATAAAAATGCAAAAAGTGGAAGATACTTGTCAGGGAAAGCAATCATAACAGTAACCTATGTATTAAGATTTTTAAGGTTTATACGAATTTCTGCAAGTAAATGTTAAAAGAAAGCAACCTACGGCAGTGCAAGTTAGCGAAAAAAATACAGAAAACCTGATGTAAGTTTTTTGTCCCACAGTTCAGTATTTTCTCAAAACCTATAAAAGATTTTCAAAGGGAATATTTGAATTATCCGACATAAAATTTACTTTTACTTAAACTTAATCAAAAAGATTAATGGTAAGAGTACTCAAAAGTAACCTGTTTTTGTTTTTTTGACTCCTATAAAAGCAAAACAGTTTCCACTACAATGAATGAAATGATACTGCTGGCATTAGCTGTAGCCCCTGGATTAGCTCTTGCTTTTTATGTGTATGAACGGGATAAGTTAGACAGAGAGCCTCTGAGACTGCTTGTTATTTCATTTCTTTTGGGTGCGGTGAGTATTTTTCCGGCTTTATGTCTGGAAACTACAGCCGGTTTATTCGGCTACTCAGAAAAAGGCTTACATAACAATCATGTTCCCTGGGACATTTTCATTTACACACTTGTGGTAGGATTTAGTGAAGAATTCAGCAAGTTTATCTTTGTTCGTTGGTTTGCCTATCCTAAAAAAGAATTTAATGAGCCTTTTGATGGCATCACATATGGTGTGATGGTAGCCCTGGGTTTTGCCACACTTGAAAATATTTTTTATGTAGTACAGGGAGGCTATGGTATTGCTTTGCTCAGAATGTTTACAGCAGTACCAGGACATGCCTGCTTTGGGGTATTGATGGGGTATTTTATTGGTCTTGCCAAATTTCGCCATGATACCCGTGTCTGGCTAAAACTCACCGGCTTGTTATCAGCAGTGGCTTTTCATACTGCCTACGATTTCTTTTTGTTTGTAAATAGTGGCTCACTGATAGTATTGTGGGCATTTATGGCTTTGGCAGTGGGCATACGGCTTTCTATGAGGGCAATTTATTTACATCAGCACAATTCTCCCTTTAAAAATCCATCCAATCAAACAAATTCACCACCAGTACATACACATACAGACTTCAATGACAATCATTCTACTCCCTCAGCAGAAATCAATCCTATTGATGAACTCAAATTATAGCCTGATTTTGTTAAGTTACTTTTTATAAAAATCAGGTATAAATGTAATAAATTAAGTAAAAAGTCATTCTATAAAGTCAAATTCAGTGAATTTGATTTCCACTTTACGAGATTATAACACTACAAAACCTAACTATACCTAATCATGAATCCACCTGTTGAAAACACTAATCCTGTAGTAATTGACAGAGCCAAACATCACTTTATGGGTCATTTTCCCGAAATTATGCCTATCGAAAATGCTTACACACATATCGGTATGTACCTGGGATGGGTAATAGATAATAAACTTTTTAGTAGTTTTTTTGAGGAGGAAACAGAGTTACAGATTCTGCGTTTTAAGCGTCGTCAGATTAGTTGTATTATTTTGAGTGAAATCTGGGACGGATATCTGGGAAGTGATTTGTTTAATGAGAGTGGCAAGGCTTTCACTGCCGACTATTATAGCAAGGGCAAATATGTAGAAGATTACAAAGAAAATCTGGCAAAAGACCTGCCTACAATCTACCATGTAGAAGATAATTGGGAAAATTATGAAAAAATCAGTGAACAACTTACTATGCGATATCAGGAATGGCAGAAAGCTCGTTCTCATAATTGAACTGATTAATTTTTTATTTCATTCAAAATTACCCTATCATTTACACCTCATTTGAATATCCTGAAGAATGAAAAAAAATTTTCTGTAAAATAACCATCTCCTAAACCTTTGCTTTCGATATGTTTTTTACATAGGGTTTAAAACCTGAGTAAGTATTGTGTGTAAAGTAATCTGTCTGATGCTGCCCTCAAAACAAAAAAGTAAACCGAGTCCAGCTAAAAATCTCTAACTTTGCCGAAAAAAAGTAATGCATTCACATATTGCCAACCAAATATTCAGACAAAGTATTACCGATTATCATATTCATGATAATATTGATTATCCTGTTCAAAATCCATACTCAGAAAATACCATTGAGTTTTTATTATACCTCAAAAACTGGATAGACACTGTGCAGTGGCATCTGGAAGATGTGATTCGCAGCCCTCAGATTGCCCCCGAAGCGTTGGTAGAAATCAAACGAAGAATTGATAAATCTAACCAAGACAGAACTGATACTGTTGAAAAGATAGATGACTGGTTTTTGGATTTTCTCAAAAATACAACTCCCAAACCTGAAGCAAGGCTTAACTCTGAAACACCTGCATGGTTGCTCGACAGAATGTCTATCCTTCAGCTAAAGATTTACCACTTCAAAGAGCAAACACTCAGGGATGATGTTTCGGAAGCACACTTGCAAAAAGCTCAGGAAAAACTGACCGTTTTGCTCGAACAGGAAAAAGATTTAAGTACCTGTTTTGATGAATTGCTTGAAGACATACAACTTGGTAACAGGTATATGAAAGTTTACAGGCAAATGAAAATGTACAACGACCCCAATCTTAATCCTGTCTTGTATAAAAAACAGTCTTAAAACCTCAATCAGATGAAAATACTGGTTTTTAGGTTCTCGGCAATGGGTGATGTGGCAATGTTAGCACCAGTATTGCTGGCTATTGGGACACAATATCCTGATGCACAAATCACCTTGCTGACCCGTAAAAAGTTCGGTGTATTTTTCCAAAATATACCGAATATCACTGTTATTGAGGCTAATTTTGAGGGTATTCACAAAGGTCTTGCCGGATTATGGAAATTATTCAGAGAACTGCGTCGGAAACAGAAGTTTGATGTAGTGGTAGATGTTCATCAAAACTTACGCACCAGCATTCTTAAATCACTCTTTAGAATCGCTGGTATTCCATGCTTTACCATAGATAAAGGCAGGGATGAAAAAAAAGCACTTACCCGTAAAAAAGATAAAATACTCAAACCATTGCAGCATACAGTTGAAAGATATGCCGGCACTTTTGAGCTGGCAGGTTTCTCTGTTAAAATATCCAATCCACCTTATATCATAACAGAAAAAAGTCAGGAAGAGCATCCAAAAGGCTATCGGATAGGAATTGCTCCTTTTGCCCAACATGCCGAAAAAATGTGGGATTTTAGTAACTTTGAAACTTTGCTGAAAAAAATATATGCAAATTTTCCGGATGCAGCAATCTTTTTGTTTGGTGGTGGAAAAACTGAAATTGAGAAGCTGGAAAATCTGCATCAGACGTTTCCACAATCCAGACTAATAGCAGGAAAAATGTCTCTCAATGATGAACTTTCCCTGATACAACAATTAGATTTGATGGTTTGCATGGATTCTGGCAATATGCATTTGGCTGCTATGTTAGATATACCTGTTTTATCTATTTGGGGAGCCACACATCCATTTGCCGGGTTCGGTCCTTATGGTCAGTCTGAAGAACATATCCTGCAAATTCCTCACGAAGAACTCCCATGCCGCCCCTGTTCGGTTTTTGGCAATAAACCATGTTGGCGACATGACAGAGCTTGTCTGACACTTATTACAAGTGATATGGTTTTTGAAAGAATAAAAGCCTTACTTCTGAAAAATAAATCGTAAACTTAATTCTATCATACGATTCAATATCACCTGCATTTTTCACAAAACCGTTTTCGTAATTCTTGTAAATCTTCTCCCTGAAGAGAAATGCTTTGCTTTCCGGTAAAAAGGCTACACCATTGTTTATCACTTAGTTTACCTGTATATCTGAGTAATTTTTGTACAACAGATTCTTTATCAGGAAGAAACACAGCAATTTGTAGGTAATATCTGATTGTTTCAAATGAGGGAATTGTTGTGTCTATTTCTTTTTTTAAAATTTCAGCAGCAGATTCCAGAAATATTCTCTCATTCAACACGGCTCCATAAAAAACATATAACTGAGCCAATCGTAAGAGTTGCTTTTCTTCCGTTTTAGCCATCCTCTCCAAATAATATTTTTTGACATTTCCCAAATTTGATGTTACCTGCTTTACTCTGTCGATACGTTTCAGAGCCGGATTAAAAGCTTGATAGTAAGCATTTTTAAGGTAAAAATCTATCACCAACTGATTATATTGGATAGGACAAAGACGTTTGCTGGTAGCAGTTAGTTTTTGCAAATATTTCAGCATTACTTTGTCATTCACCTCATTATCATAAAAGATACGTCGTTTCTCATCAAAATTTAATACCGAATAATATAATAACTCATAAATATCAAACTCTGTGGCATTTTTGTCATTAAACACAATATCCCGAAGCAACCTGTAATAAAGTCTGCTTACTCCGGCTGGAATTGCTTCCTTGGGGCAGGCTGCTTCTGCAAAAATGAATTTCCCTTCCTGACTCTCAAAAGCCAGTCTGCTCATATACAAATCTCTGAAACGAGGTTCATCCGGATAAAAAATCTGGCACAACATCGTAGCCGGAAATTTTTTATTGAGCATTTGTTCAAAAGTAAAATTCTGAATATCAATAGCCTGAGCAGTATATATAGCCATAAGCTTTGAATCGTCTGCATCTCTGATCAGGCTTGATGAAGCAAAAAAAGCTTTGATGACAATCTCCTGTAGGGTCATACAGACCGGCTCTTTTCCTTTACGAAAATCTGATACAGCTTCATAGAAATCAATAATAGCCAGCTCAGAAGTAGTATTTTTCAGAATATCACCACAATCAACAGCTTGTTTGGAGTCTTTTCGTAGATTTTCTTTCAGATAATTTCGGATAGAAGCAGCTTTTCGCAATGCAGCTACATAATCCTTGGGGCTATCCGGATTTCTGATTTTAGCAATTGCCTTTTCATAATCTTCTTTGGTAATCACCTGCTTTTGTAATGTAGTTAGCTTTTCGGCAACTTTCAACCGCAAAACAGCTTTTCGTTCCGGCGATAACAAAGGCTCCATTAATACCTCTACCGAGTCATTTTCAAGCCATTTTTTAGTCTCTTCCCTGCTTTTGCCTTTCCATATTGCATAAGGTGTATTTTCAATTTGCCTGTAAAATTCATCCCAGTTTTCAAAAGTATTTAGCGTTACTTCTATACTGTCGGTATTATTTTTCTCCAGTAAACTAACCAGCACTTCTGCTCTTCGTTTTTGCAATTTTTGATTGTTCACCGAGTCACCTTCTACTGAAGCATAGCCTGTAATATCAGCAGAGTAAATGATATACTGATTGGCTTTCAGAAAATTGATAATCGGCTGAATATCTGCTTCACTATATGTGGTTTTATTTTTTGGGAATTGAAGCACAAACTCTTTATCTACGATTTTGCGAGGATGAGGACGATAATATGTATGAAAATCTGCTCGCCTGTAAGTAGTACCAAATTGTTGTTTGTATGTAAGATAACGGTCTAAAGGAACACAATCTGCGGAATCTACCTGAACAAAATTGCTTGTTTCATAACCTGAAAGTGTATCAAGATGTATGACAGCAACAGGTTGTTTCTGATATATAAAAGTGAAAACTGCTTCATTATTCCCAATTGCCTGCAAGTATGAATCCGGTACATCTACTATCCAACTATTGGTGTCGCTCACACTCCTGAATTTCCCTTTTTTTCCTTTCAAAAATCGCCTAAATTCTTTGGCATACTGTTTCTGATTTGCCAAAAACTGACCAGAATCTATTTTTCCTCTACTTAGCATCTTCTGATACTGAAACGCCCAATACCGATGCAAGTCTTTCCCATTAGCACTTAATATATCCTTTTGATTTGCATTAGAAATGTCAGCACAATCACCTTGAGAAGATGACACAAACAATATTTCATCTTCTTTTTTACGAAAGTATCTGGCAATAAGTCGGATATTTCTTGTTTTAAAAGTAATTCTACCGGAAGTATAGTCACCTGACTGTAACGCCTCTGTAAGAAGTTTCAGGTCTGGATTAGATGTTTTATTTTCAAAACGCCAGGTTATCAGTTGTTTTTCCGTTTGTGCATACGTGGCTGATGAAATAAAAACAAATAGTACAAACAAAATTTTTCGCATAAACAGTAATTTAGAAGAAAATGTACACTTTTTGTGGATACACTTCAAAAAAACTTCTCTTTATTTTTTCCTGAAAAAGCAAAACTTTAACAAAAAAACGTAGTTAGTTCTAAATTTGTAAGACTCCGACTATCTAAATTCATAACCATCAATATGAGATTTTCTTTATTATTTCTTTTTCTGCTGGTCATAAATGTGAATGCACAAGATGCCTTTATTTCCATACGAGGCAGGCTTACAGACAGTGAGTCAAAAGAAGCTATTCCTTTTGCGTCAATTTATATTAAAGGCAAGCCCATCGGAACAACCAGCAATGAAGACGGAGCATTTTTGTTTCATGTCCCTTCCCGATTTGATCATGATACATTGATTATATCAGTTATTGGCTACAATTCCTTTAAATCAATAGTTAGTTCTATGTCTTCAAGAAATAATCTGATAGAATTGCAACCAAGTACAACCCTCCTGAATGAAGTAATTATAGGTTCACAAAAAAAAGATTTAACAGGAAAAGATATTGTAAAAAATGCTGTAGCACGGATTCCCGAAAACTATCCCATGCAACCGTTCATCATAGAAGGTTTCTTTCGTGATTTACAGAAAGAAAATGATAAACCAGTGGAATTACTCGAAGCAGCATTAAGATTTCGATACAAAGATTATAATCCGGGCTATGAAGAAGTAGAAATTGTTGAAGTAAGAAGAACCTATAACAAACGACATCCTATTAATGGAAAATATGACAGACAAAACTCAATTATTGACCTGATGGAAGATAATTATGTAAAACATAGATTGGGTCCTGTAGAGATTAAAGGCTGGAAGTTCAAACTTGACAGCATTCTGACATATAACGGGCAAATTGTTTATAAAATTTCAGGTACAAGAACCCAAAGCGAATCAACAGTAATGTATATTGACAGTGATGATTTCTCTATACTAAAACTTGAGCTAAAGCAACAAATGGTAAATGGCAAGTTTTATCGGAGGTATCTCAATCTGCCTGATCCATATGGATTACAGGAAACTTCTTTTAGAGTAATCTTTGAGTTTCAGAAGTTTGAAGGTAAAATGTATTTGAAATATCAATGTGAAGAAGATTCGTATAATTTATTTAACAAAACAACCAATGAAATAATTTTAAGACAATCATTCATTAAAGAATTATTTGTAAATAATGTATTACAAGGCAATCCGGATACGCAGACTGGTAAACAAATGAATATGAATAAAAGTATAGAAGCACAGGCAGATTCTTTTCATGCAGATTTCTGGAAATACTATAACACACCTGTCGAAACCTCAAAGGACAGTAAAATAATTAAGGAATTAGAAGAATCTGAATTCAAAGAAAAAAAATAAAACAAAAAAAGCTACTCACATAAAATATGAAAATTAAAGAAATAACTCGTTTTTTAGACCAGTTTGCTCCTCCCTTCTACCAGGAAAATTATGATAATGCCGGACTTATCACCGGAAACTCCGATGAAGAAGTTACTGGAATATTATTAACCCTTGATGCAACTGAAGAAGTGGTAGATGAAGCTATTGCTAAAAAATGTAATATGATTGTAGCCCATCATCCCATTGTATTCAAAGGCTTAAAGAAACTGAATGGCAAAAATTATGTCGAGCGAACTGTTATCAAAGCCATTAAAAATGACATTGCCATTTATGCTTCACATACCAATCTGGATTCGGTTAAAAACGGTGTAAATTTCAAAATTGCTCAGAAAATAGGGCTGGAAAATGTTAGAATTCTTATGCCAAAAACCCAAACACTCAACAAACTGGCAACTTTTGTACCCGTAGCAAATACAGACGCTGTGCTTGATGCCTTATATGCTGCCGGAGCTGGTAATATTGGCAATTATTCAGAATGTAGCTTTACGGTTTCAGGAACAGGATTTTTTAAACCCGGTGAAGAAGCAAATCCCGTAATAGGTACTCATAATATACGTGAAGCAGTTCATGAAAACCGGATAGAAGTAATTTTCCCTTCATTTCTTAAAAACAGTATTCTCACAGCTTTACGCAAAAGTCATCCCTATGAAGAAGTTGCTTATTATATTACTGCTCTCGAAAATGAAAATCAGGAAGTTGGTTTCGGAGCCATAGGCAACCTGCCGGAAGCTATGACTTCACAAGATTTTCTTGCTTATCTGAAACTAAAAATGAATCTTTCTTGTATCCGTTATACAAGGCATGTAAAAGAAAAAGTCCAAAAAATAGCTGTGTGTGGCGGAAGTGGAAGTTTTTTGTTGCAGGATGCAATTCGTCAGCAATCTGATGTATTTATTTCAGCAGACTTTAAATATCACGAGTTTTTTGATGCCGAAAATCACATCATGATAGCAGATATAGGTCATTATGAAAGTGAAATTTTTACAAAAGAATTATTTTATGAGGTTTTATCAGAAAGATTTTCTAATATTGCACTCGTTTTTTCGGAAGCGTTAACAAACCCTGTCCGATATTTCAGTTAAACCATTATAAAGCAGGTTTCTGAGTTTTCTTACCAATCAAAATATGGAATTAACCGTTGCCCAAAAGTTAGACACCCTTCTCAAATTACAAAACATCGATTCTAAGTTAGATGAAATACGGAAAGTCCGGGGGGATTTGCCGGAAGAGGTTCAAGACCTGGAAGATGAAATTGCAGGATATGAAACCCGGATTGGCAAATACAAACGTGAAATTGCCGGACTAGAAGATGAAATTAGTCAGCACAAGCAAGCTAAAAAAGAAGCTGATAAGCTGATAATCAAGTATAAAGATCAGCAGATGAATGTTCGCAACAATCGCGAATATGATGCTATCAGCAAGGAAATTGAACTGCAAGAACTTGAAATTCAACTTTCTGACAAAAAAATTGGTGAAGCCAACTATAAAATTGGTCAGAAGAATGATGAAATCAAGGCGACTGAAGAAACGATGTCAGGTAGAAAAAAAGACCTTGAAGCTAAAAAGGGAGAGCTCAATGTGATAATTGAAGAAAGTAAAGGCGAAGAAGAAGTACTGTTGAAAGAAAGAGCCGTTCAGGCAAAAGATGTAGAAGAGAGACTGCTTCGCTCTTATGATAAAATACGAGGAAATTCAGCCAACGGACTTGCTGTTGTAACAGTAAAAAGAGGTGCTTGTGGAGGTTGTTTCAACATGGTACCACCTCAACGTCAGGCAGAAATTCGTGAGAAGAAAAAAATTATAGTCTGTGAACACTGTGGAAGAATATTTGCAGATGTAGAAGATATGCCAGTAGTTCCTGAAAAAGAAAAAGTTCGCAAAACCACAGATCGTATCACCAGCAAAATGCTGGAAGGCGACTTATAAGACTGCGAGAGTTTTTACTACTTTATTCACACCCCTGCTTTTGAGTAAAGCAGGGGTTTATTTTTGGTTCACTTCCAGTGCTGTTCCAGCATTTTGATAAAATATCCATTTTAAAAGTTAAAACCTGTAAGAAGACTTATCATAACTTGCCATAGAATCTCAATTGATAAAGCATCTCCCAAGACTTGGCAAGTTTAAAATACATAACCTTTACATGAATATCAGCTCTTTAAAAATAGATTTATAAATCAGAAAGTCTTGACAAAGAGTAACATAATCCTGATGTTTGCAATTACTCTTATAATTCTTCTTTTGCTATGTTAAAAAAGATATTCAGGCTGGGCATAACATCCAATTTAAATAACTACCTAAGAGTTAAGGTAATTCTTTCTAATCAGATAGCCTTGATTATGGGTTTGGTAGATGTGGTTTATGGAATATTATCATGGTTTTATTTTCCGGAATTATTCTCTGTTTATATTGTCGGCTTGCTCTTAATGTCACTGGTATTTGTGTTAAATATCACCCAGCTTTATAATGTTTCCCGTTTTTTTACAGCCATTTTTCCTTTTTTGATAAGTTATTTTACCTATCTCGCTTTTCTTCAATCTTCCGGCAATCCATATCTCGAAATATTATTGGTAAGCTTTAGTATGATGTTTTGTCCGTTTATTGTTTTTGACAACCGGGAGGCACTATCCAGAAACATTTCTTTTTTGTTTTGTGGATTATTGCTGATATGCTATCGACCTCTTAACAATTGGATAGATATTGTAATTTCTTCACCATTGCTTCAAAACGAAACATTCCTTCTTCTCAACCTGATATTGTCAGTGATAGTAATGTTTGCCTATCTGGCAGTTTTGCAGGGAACGACTTATCGGTCTGAAATAAAAAACCGACAGCTAATTGAAGAAATGGAGAAAAGTAATACAGAAGCTCTGAAAAAAGGTGAAATACTTGAGGTTACTTTACAAGAAATAGAAAAATCAAGGATAGAGGAAGAAAAAAGGACATGGGCAGCCAATGGTCTGGCAATGTTCTCTGTTTTGATGAGAGAAGAAGACAATACCCAACAATTAAATGACAAAATTATTTCAAAACTTGTTAAGTACATTGATGCCAATCAGGGAAGCTTGTTTGTATTACAAGGAGAAGAAAGTCAAGACAGACATTTGCGTTTAGAGGCTTGTTATGCCTATGATAAAAAGAAATACATTGAAAAACGAATTGAAATAGGAGATGGATTAGTAGGTCAGTGTTTTTTAGAAAAGCAGCGTATTTTTCTAAAAAATGTTCCTGATAACTATGTTCATATTACTTCAGGTTTGGGAGAAGCCAATCCTACTTGCATACTGATTGTGCCTATGCTCATGAACGAACAAGTAGAAGGAATAATAGAAATAGCTTCATTTAATCAGATAGAAAATCATCAGATTGAGTTTGTTGAAAAAATAAGCGAAAATCTGGCATCTGTTTTGCATAATAACAAGATAAACCAGCAAACACGTATTTTATTAGCTGAAAGTCAGGAACAGGCAGAAGAAATGAGGGCACAAGAAGAAGAAATGCGTCAAAATATGGAAGAATTGCAGGCTACTCAGGAAGAGATGTATCGCAAAGAGCAAGAGTATCTGGATATTATCGATGATCTAAAAAAAGATAATGAAAGATTGAATGCAGAAATCAATAAAAATACTTTTTAGATTTTTGTATTCCAACAATCCGGTAGCCTGTCAAAATCGTAAAATTAAATATAAATTACTGCTTTATAATTTTTTAAAATGGTATCGAATACCCTCCTCAGACCTGATAATATTCTTAATGAGTGGCAATCACCCCCAAATCTCACGAGACATTTTCCACCTGCATTTTTCAGTTTAGGCAGAACCAGTCATCTTATAGTATGGATTTCTGCCACCCAGGGACTTGCAGACAGACGACGGTAGAAATTCTTATTATTTCCCGAAATACAATTAAATAATCTGTTAGACTTTCATTTTAAGCAAAAGCATACGAAATTACAGTACCTTATAAAAACAGGTATTGGATTTGTATGAATAAACAAAAAACAGCTACCAAACAACTATTACTTACCCGACATATTAAAGATGCTTTTTTGATTGCTTCAGGAGTCTGCTCAGCTACACTTGGCTTAAAAGGTTTCCTTTTACCTAATGGATTCCTCGATGGTGGAGTTACTGGCATTTCGTTGCTGATTAATCGTCTTACAGGCATAGACCTGTCTATTCTGATTTTACTTATCAACCTGCCTTTTATTTATATTGGCGTTAGACAAGTTTCAAAGTCTTTTGCCCTCAAGACTTTCATTGCTATTTCTCTGCTTGCTTTTGTGGTACACTTTTTTGAAATGCAGCATCTGACCAATGACAAGCTCCTGATTGCTGTATTTGGTGGTTTTTTTCTTGGAGCGGGTATCGGACTTGCCATGCGGGGAGGTTGTGTCATTGATGGCACTGAGGTACTTGCCGTTTATATCAGCCGTAATTCCACACTTTCAGTTGGCGATTTTATTACGGCATTCAATATAATTCTATTCTCTGCTTCTGCTTTCCTTATCAATCTGGAAACCGCCTTATATTCCATGCTTTCCTATATTGCTGCTTCAAAAACAGTAGATTTTGTTATTTCAGGCATTGAGGAATATATTGGTGTAACTATCATTTCTGAAAAAGCAGATGAAATCAAGGAATCTGTCATTAAAAATCTGGGAATGGCTGTTACAATCTATAAAGGTGAAGGAGGATTTGGTAAAAAAGGGATCATTGAATCGGACAGAAAAATTATTTTTTCAGTTGTAACACGTCTGGAAGTTCAAAAACTTAAGGTTGAAGTTGAAAAAATTGACCCTGCTGCTTTTGTCATCCAACATACAATTAATGATACCAAAGGTGGCATGATAAAAAAACGCCCTCTGCATTAATGAAATACAATTTGTAAGTTTTCTCTAAACGCATCACTTTAGAATGGCTTTTTAATAGTTTTGCCCGGCAGAATTTCTGAGACTAATCATGAAGACGAACAATCCTAAAAAACAACTAAGGTACTATTTCAATTATATTGAAAATTGTAATATGTGTGGCTCTGATACAAACACACATAAAATATTAGGCAAGAGGTTGAACCGTTCTCAGGGGAAAAATCCCGGTAGTAAACCAGGTATTACGACTACAGTTGCCCAATGCCGGGATTGTGGACTTATTTATTCTAATCCTCAGCCTATTCCTTTTGATATACAAGATCACTATGGTATTCCTCCGGAAGAGTACTGGAGTGGAGGTTATTTTACAATTGAAGAAAGCTATTTTCAAAGTGAAATCAAAAGACTTGGGGAACTGATTGCTATTAAAAAAGGCATGAAATCTCTTGATATTGGGGCTGGATTGGGAAAAGCCATGATAGCTTTGTCGGCAGCAGGATTTGATGCGTATGGCTTTGAACCCTCTGAACCATTTTATGAAAGGGCTATTTCAAAAATGGGTATCAGTCCTGATAAACTAAAATTGGGCATGATAGAACAAATGGAATATCCTGAAAATCACTTTGATTTTATCTCGTTTGGAGCAGTACTTGAACATCTCTACGATCCATCCTCTTCAATGATCAAAGCACTACAATGGTTAAAACCTAGTGGTATTTTGCATATAGAAGTTCCTTCATCAGACTGGCTTATCAACCAATTCATCAACCTGTTTTACAAAATCAGGCTCACAGATTATGTAGGCAATATCAGCCCCATGCACGAGCCCTATCATTTATATGAGTTTGGTCTAAAATCTTTTCAGAAACATGCCCACCAACACAACTATGAGATAGCATTTTATGAATACTATGTCTGTGAGACTTTTATGCCTAAGTTTACGGATTCCTTTCTAAAACCCTTTATGAAGCAAACCAATAAAGGAATGCAACTTTGTGTATGGCTAAGAAAAAAATAAGGGTTTTTGCAACAGATATTTATTGCAATGGAAAAAGTTTTAATTAATCATATTAAATACTTCTTCCACACACTCTAAAATAACTTCGCATGCTAATTTTATTTCATCTTCGGTAATGATGAGCGGTGGGGCAATTCTCATAGAATTATCACAATAAAGAAACCAATCTGTAAATACACCTTTTTCAAGGGCTTTGTCTATTATTTTTTTCAAAAGGGCAAAATCGCTGAATTCCACTGCCATCATGAGTCCCTTACTACGAATTTCCCTGATTTCGGGATGCACCAGCAACTTTCTGAAAAGTTTTTCTTTTTGGGCAACCGACTCTATTAGTTTTTCTTCTAAAATCACGTTGATGGTAGCCAAAGAGGCAGCACAACTGACAGGATGCCCTCCAAAAGTAGTAATATGTCCTAAAATCGGATTGTCTTTAAAAACACCCATCACATTTTGGTTTGCAATAAAAGCCCCTATTGGCATACCGCCACCCATTCCTTTGGCACATACCACCACATCTGGCACTATATCAAAATGCTCAAAAGCCCAGAACTTGCCCGTTCTTCCAAAGCCCGCCTGAATTTCATCCACAATCAGTAAAGTATCTGTTTCATTACAACGTTCTCTGAGTTTTTTAAAATAAGCCACATCCGCCACCCTCACCCCTGCCTCACCCTGAATGGTTTCTATCAGCACAGCTGCTGTCTTTTTGGTAATAAGTTCCAAATCCGTTTCCTCTCCGTACCATATATGTCTTATATCTGGCAATAGTGGGCGATATGCCTGTTTAAATTTTTCAGAACCCGAAACTGATAGACTGCCTTGCGTAGAACCATGATAAGCATGATAACAAGAAATAATTTCAAACCTTCCGGTATAACGCTTGGCAAGTTTCATAGCCCCTTCAATGGCTTCCGAACCCGAATTGGTAAAATATACATTATCCAGTGATGCTGGAAGTGTGGAAAGCAGTTTTTCGGCAAGCAGCGTTTGTGGAGCCTGCACTACCTCGCCATATACCATCAGATGCAGATACTTATCTAACTGACGTTGAATGGCTGCAATAACTTTAGGATGGCGGTGACCGACATTGCTCACTCCGATTCCTGAAATCAAATCCATGTACTTTTTGCCATCAGGACTATACATATACACTCCTTCTGCTTTTTCAATTTCAAGAAGTAATGGAAAATCTGTAGTCTGTGCCAGATTATTGAGAAAAAGTTGTCGGTGAGAAAGCATAGTTACACAATTTGAAATGCAAAAATACAGATTTTGAAAGTGATATATGAACGAGGTCTGTTAAATTCGCAATTCTAAATCTGAATTTTGCCATGAAAATCGAAACCTTAGCCATTCGCAGCACTCATTATACAGACGAAAATGCAGGTGCCATTGCTCCTCCAATTTATTTTTCGACGACTTTTGAAAGAGAAACGGATGGAAGTTTTGCCAAAGATTTTATTTATTCCCGTATTGACAACCCCAACCGGCAACTACTCGAAAAAAGCTTGGCAATGCTTGAAAATGGTACCCATGCCTATGCTTTTGCTTCAGGGCTGGCAGCCATTGCCAGTGTTTTGCAGTTATTAAATACAGGTGACCACGTAATTGCCGGTGATGATGCTTATTATGCTGCCATGTTGCAAATCCGGGAAATTTTCGGACATCTGGGCATTTCTCTTACTCAGGTGGACATGACCAATCCTGAAAATGTTGAAAAAGCAATTCAGCCAAATACAAAGCTAATTTGGGCAGAAACTCCATCTAACCCACTGCTCAAAATCACAGATATTCAAAAAATTGCAGAAATAGCTCATTCTCACAATGCTTTGTGTGGTGTAGATAATACCTGGGCAACTCCGATTTTACAAAAGCCTTTAGAGTTGGGAGCTGATATAGTTCAACATTCTACTACGAAATATTTTGGAGGACACAGTGATGTACTAGGTGGAGCCTTAATAGTAAAAAATGCAGAACTGGCGGAAAGAATTCGTAAAATACAAGTATATGCAGGAGCTGTTGCCTCTCCTTTCGATTGCTGGTTACTTACGAGAGGGATTAAAACGTTGCCTCTACGTGTAAAAACCCAAACTGAAAATGCTAAAAAAATTGCGAATTTCCTCAATAGTCATGCCAATGTCGAAGTGGTTCACTACCCTGGTTTGGAAAGTCATTCGGGGTTTGAAACTGCAAAAAAACAAATGACTGACTTTGGTGGAATGTTATCTTTTCAGGTAAAAGGTGGTCAGACAGAAGCTATGCAGGTTGCTGCTAAACTTAAGTTATTTATCAGAGCAACCAGTTTGGGTGGCGTTGAGAGTTTGATAGAACACCGTCGTTCTATTGAAGGCATACATAGTCAAACACCGGAAAATCTGCTGAGAATGTCTGTCGGAATAGAAGCAGTTGATGATTTGATTGAGGATTTGGAACAAGCACTTCAAAAATAAATATTTGCTTAACATTTTAATCAAATCAGGTTCTAACAAAGGCAAAAATTTATTTTACCTCCATTTTAAATCTTGATTTATACATTGAAACCACTTCTTGTTGTTATTGTGGGTCCTACGGCCGTTGGTAAAACGGAGTTGTGCATCAGACTGGCTAAAAGATTTGATACAGAGATATTATCCGGCGACAGTCGCCAGTTTTACAGAGAAATGAATATTGGTACTGCCAAGCCACCGTCAGAGGAGATGCAGGGAGTAGTGCATCACTTCATTAATAACCGTAGCATTACTGAAAATTATACAGTAGCAGACTATGAAAAAGAAGTGATAGATACACTTGACAAACTTTTTCACACAAAAAAAATAGCTATTCTGACAGGGGGGTCTGGATTATTTATCAAAGCTGTTTGTGAGGGGCTTGATGAAATGCCTGAAACAGAACCCGAAATCAGAGAAAAACTGCAAATCGAACTGGAAAGTAAAGGATTGCCTTATTTATTTGAACAACTTCAAAAACTTGATCCAGACTACGCTATAAAGGTAGATTCACAAAACCCTCAACGGGTAATGAGAGCACTGGAAGTTTGTTTAAGTACAGGTCTCCCCTATTCATCTTTCAGGACAGGCATCAAAGCTGTTCGTCCTTTTAGAATACTCAAAATAGGATTGAATCGTGAACGTCAGGAATTGTATAACAGAATCGACCAACGCATGGATATGATGTTAAAAAATGGTTTGATAGAAGAAGCAAAAGCCCTTTTAGCCTTTAAAGACCATAATGCCTTGCAGACAGTAGGCTATCAGGAAGTTTTTGAATGGCTTGATGAAAAATATGATTTTGAAGAAATGACAAGATTGCTGAAACGCAATTCACGCAGGTATGCCAAACGTCAGCTTACCTGGTTTAATAGAGATACTGATATTGAGTGGTTTCATCCAGATAACTTTGAAGGCATTGTCAATACAATACAGTCAGCCTTGTAAGTTAAAGTTACTTTTTATAACTTTAAGGAATAAACAATAAAGTTTTCCTCAAAAAACCTTAAAAAATCATGGCATTATTTAAATCTGGAAACCCCGCTTTGGGAAATTCCACTTTTCAAAAACTATACAATACTGCAACATCTCAGTCAGATGTTATGACTCTGGAAGGAACTGTTAATAAGACCATCACTTTGCTTATAATTCTGATTTCAGCTTCAGGATTTTCATGGTGGGTAATGGGAAGCAATCCGGTTCTGGCTATGCCCCTGATAATTGGTGGTGCTATTGGAGGCTTGATATGTGCAATTATTCTGGCTTTTAACAAAAGTATTGCTCCCATAGTTGCTCCTATCTATGCAGTTTTAGAGGGTTTATTTCTGGGTGCTATTTCAGGTATGTATGAGTATCTGTATGAAGGCATTGTTTTTTCTGCGATTATCCTCACATTTGGTATAGCATTTTGTTTGTTGATGATTTACAAAATGCGTCTGATAAAAGTTACTGAAAACTTTAAGTTAATTGTGGCATCTGCTACGGCTGGTATAGCTTTGTTTTATCTGGTAGCTTTTGTACTTAGTTTATTTCATGTTCACATTCCTCTGATTCACAGCAATGGTCCTATAGGTATTATTTTTAGTCTGGTTGTTATTGCCATTGCTGCTGCTAATCTGGTTATGGATTTTGATTTTATCGAAAACGGAGCAGAAATGAGAGTCCCTAAATACATGGAATGGTATGCTGCTTATGGCTTAATGGTAACACTCGTATGGTTATATCTGGAAATCTTGCGTTTGCTTTCTAAACTAAGAAGCAGATAAGAAAACCTGTTTGAAAATATATAAAATAAAACCCCTGTCAGGCTTTATGGTCTGACAGGGGTTTTATTTTATATATTTTAGCGTATATTGCTTTACTCTCAAAACCTTAACAGGAATATGATTCGTGATAAAATATTTAATGAATATGGACTAAAATCTGATTTTAAACTAAGAGGAAAAGATGTAGGAAGGTTAGAAGCATTAAGTGATGGTGTATTCTCGCTGGCAATAGGCTTACTGGTAGTTTCCAGTCAGGTGCCTAAAACTTTCAAAGAGCTTATGGGCTTTATGGAAGATTTTCCTGCATTTTTTATTTGTATCATTATGGTTGTGATGATATGGAGAATGCACTATGTTTTCTTCCTCAGATATGGCTTGAGGGACAGATTTTGCATGAGAGTCAATATTTTTCTGCTTTTTCTAGTACTTTTTTACATTTATCCACTCAAATTTCTTTTTAGTTTCTGTGCAAAGTGGATTTATTTAAGTTTTGCTTATACAATAACCCATCATCCTGAATTAGCAGAGCGATATAAACTCCTTTTTAAAGAAACCATCACACCTCTTGAGCTTCCTGTATTGAGTGTCATCTACGGATTGGGGCTCGGATTGATTTTTATATGTTTTGCACTGTTATATGCACATGCATATCGAAAACGGGAATACCTTGAGTTTAATACCCATGAAACTTACGAAACCTTGAATTCCAGAAACTGGATGTGGGTTATGGGTGGAATTTCATTTATTTCAGTAATAGTTGCCGGTACAGGATATGTATTACATAAACCAATTTTTAGTTTCTATTCAGGTATGGTTTACTGGTTGATTCCTTTGGGGCGGTGGTTACATATGAGATTAAGTAAATTTAATCTATCATAAGCAGTACATTCGAGTCACTAAATCCCCACAAGGGTTAAGATTAGTTGTCATCATCTTAATCCTTGTGGAATCCCTTTTACACTTATTAACTTGTATTTCTACTTTGTAATCCATACTTATTTAAGAAAACTTCAATGTAAGATTATCATAAAAGCTTCATTTGCTTTGCTATCTAAGTACTAATTTTTTAGTAATAGTTGCATTTTGTAACTTTATGATTATCAGGTAAACACCTGCATTTTTATGTTCCAGATTCAGTTCCTCTGTAAGTATGAGTTTATTAATATTCTTGTTTATAACATTCAATCCCAACATATTCTGAACTCTAATATCCTGAACAGTCAATCCTCGTTCCCCAAAACTTATCACGACTTTTCCATCTGTTGGGTTAGGAAATATGGAAATATTCTCTGAATTGATAAATTCCACAGCATTAGGAGACATGGTAAAACTGGAAGCACTAACTGCATTTCCAATTGTAGTTGAAACTGAAATCTTTTCATTTACAAATCCACCTGGAACTTTTACTTCAATGGTTGTAGCAGTTGAGGAAATCACCTCTGCTGGAACAGTTCCGAATTTGACTGTGTTTTTGGTTTTGTCTTCTTCAAAATTACTTCCTGAAATAGTTACTTTATCTCCTGGAACTCCCGTCTGTGGACTAAATGAACTGATGACTGGAGGGAATAGAATCACTAAATCAGCCGTTGAAACAATACTACCAGCCATATTTTCAACTGATATTTTTCCTGTTGTAGCTCCTGTTGGCACTTTGAAAACTAAAGTGGAATCATTTCCTGAATCAAGGACCACTTTCAAACTATTTATCTTAACTATGTTGTTAGTCAAAGTGTTATTAAAATAGTTTCCTTTTAAAGTAATTGTTTCTCCTATCTTGGCTTTTGCTGGAGAGAAAGAAGTAATGACAGGCTTTGGAATAATGACAGTTTTTTCATCCAATTTTACACTGCTTTCTACTACAGGTGGCACATCATAAATAGTATTGAAAGTAGTGTTGGTTCTCACTGGGTCATTGAAATCAAAGATAATATCAGCATAGTTCTCAATTCTGGTCTTTTCTGAAAGTCCTGTTTTGGGTTTGATGGAGAAAGCAACAAAACCATTACTTGCCAGACTATTTTTAGTGGAATCAGGCAGATTGATTTTGTTAAAAGTCCATGTCAATACTGGTTTACCTTTCCCTGATAGGTTAAATGAGTATTTGTGAGACGAGCCTCCTAACTGTAAAGTAGCGATGTCTAAATTCTCTGAGAGTGTATCAATGACAGTAACTGTGTAAGTTGTATCTGTACCAGTATTTTGGAATCTGATTAAATACTTGAGTTCTGCATCTGTGGGGGTGTAATGATTGGCTGTGGTTCCAACTGGTTCTACCTGTTTGTCATTGGGGTCATAAGAATCTACTATTGGCAGACAGCTAATAGAAACTTCAGGTTCTGAATCATCCTGAGGGAATTTAGTTACATAGCCTAAAGAAGGAGGAGTATTAGGGGAAGTTCCACAGTTTTCTATAGTTACATTAGTAGATACTTTAGAAGGGTGTTCTTTGGGTTCATCTGCTTCTAATCTAATCGTTCTTCCATTGGCTGGTATTCTAAAAATGAGGGAATCATTCAGGTTGAGCTTGAATTTCTTTTTCAGGGAAAGCTGGGCATTGATATAGATTCTGTATTCCAGAGAATCTTTCATATTACCATTTCCTCTGTTATAAACACCCATTCTCACAAAACCATTATCCTGACACTTGCCTGATAAAAATATATCCGATTTATCCCACGAAGGATTGATTTCTCTTTGGTTAGAGGGTGTTATCCAAGCTTTAGTACATTGGGTAAGCCCTGTAATGTTTCTTTCGCAAGCAACGGAATCGAGAATATTGATTGTTCCTGACTGATTAGGTTCAAGAATTCCCACATCAAACACATAATTTCCTTCTTTATCTCTTGTAAATGTCTTATCTGCCGATTTGAATATGACATATTCAGGAAGTTTGACATATACTTTGGCATTTTCTGATTTTGCAAATCCTGAATTGGAATAATCAATACGGGTTCTATTGACAAAACATCTTCTTCTTACACTAGACGAAACATAAGTAGTTAGAAAAGGATTATAAGATACCTGGTTTCCAAAGTCTTTTTCTGTTAAAGTGTTGCTGAATGATGAAAAGTTAACTTTATATTCAGGACAAAAAGACTGGATACTTTTACCTTTAACATTTACAGATATTTGCCGAATTGTATAGGAACCTGTATCAAGAATGAATTTATAATTTCCCTCATTATCTGAAACGGTATAGTATTCATTGGGTAAAGTCACTAAACTAATGTTGGGAATACCCGGCTCATCTTTGTCTTGTTTGCAGTTCTCATTTTTATCATGAAAAATTTTACCTGATACAGTATTCCCCTTATTTAGTTCTACTTCAGAACTTAATACAAATACGACATCCAGCCATTCTTCACAAACCACAATACGGGTTCCTGCTTTGTTTACACTGATAAAAGTAGGTCTGAAAAGCTTTGGGTGAGTAATTTTGTTAATTAGCTTTCCAGTATTGTCAAAAACACATATTTGATGATTATTTATATCTGTCAAATATATGTTTCCCAACATATCAAGGGCTATGTCAGTCAAATATAAGTCAGGTATTTGCTCGTATGGTTTAAATTCCAGCAAGATATTACCTAATTTGTCAAATTTCTTAATCTTCGAATCATAGGTATCATAGAGAACAACATTGTTATCATTGTCGGTTTCTACAAAATATGGACTTGTGACATTGTAATTCAATCCTCTGTATACATCAATAAAACTTCCTATAGAATCGAATTTGTTAATTCTTCTATATCCGTTATTAAAATTATCATATATATCTACACCATACAATTTTCCATCATTATCAATGCTTACATCTTTTACCCCTGCAAATTTACCATCCCCGGCTCCAAAAGTGCCACCGAAAGTTTTAAGAAAAGTGCCATCATTTTTATATTTATTGATACTATAATTATCACAGATATAGATATTATCCTGCTTATCCATAGCTAATCTCTTACTATCTTTTCTACGTCCAACGCCCAGCTTATATCGTTTTTTAAAGTTCCCATATTTGTCATATCGCTTTATTAAGAAGCTACGCAAACTTTTTTGATACATAGGAATATAAACATCTTCTCTTGAATCCATAGCCACATCAATAAAGTCAATTTCATCACCAGCCAGTCCATATGACTTTATAAGAGTACCCATCGCATCGTATTTATAAATAGGAAAACTTGTATAGTAATCACGTTGAAAATTAGTATTATTCTTTACATAAATATTGCCATCAATTCCCGATTCAACTCCGTAATATGTACCATAATTTAAAAAACGAGACATAAATTTACCCTGCTGGCTAAACTTAAATATTCCATCATTAGGTCCCGAAACATAAATAACCTGAGCAGAATCTATAGCAATTTCATAAAGACTTCGAATTATATTACCTGAAGGCGTTTCAAAAACAAGTATATAATTACCATTTTTGTCAAACTTCTGGATTTGAGAACCTCCATTAATGACATATAAATTCTCATCCTTATCCAGAATAATTTCACCAATACTGCTAAATTCTCCAGGATTACTTCCAGATTTTCCAAATTTGAACTTATATTCTCCTTTGTCATTATATTTTGCTATAAATACACCATTGTTGCTAACAGAAGTAACATATACATTTCCATCATTAGATACTGCCAATCCGGAGGGATTAAGATACTGCCCTATATCAGTTCCGATAGAGCCATATCTCATTAACAAATTGAATGAACTATCATATTTTACTACAGATGTTCCATCAAAAAAATACAGATTCCCATTCTTGTCAACCGTTAGATTTTTAATAGTTTTAAAGGCCTCCTCTCCAAGATAAGTATCTGATTTCCCATATTTTTGAATTAATAAATCTCCGTTTTTAGTTAGTTTTTGAAGTCGTGTTTGTCCTACATTTGAAACCACATACAGATTCCCATCTTTATCTGCCGTAACTTCATTGATTCCACCTAAATTTAAACTACCAAAAGTATGTGTCAATTCATACTTTTTCTGAGCCAAACAAACATTCGTAATTAGAATAATACTAAATAACTGGCATATTCGAAGAAACATAATTAAAAGGGTTTAATAGCTAAGTATAATTTTCTTGGTTAATGTTTCTTTGTTCAATTTAAATCTAACAAAATACAAACCTCTTCCTTGATTTGAAATATTAATCTGTATAGAGGAATCTCTATTTTCAGGTTTTCTTGTAAGAATCTGTTTACCCAAGGCATTATAAATCATAATTTCCTCAACCTGTAATCCTCCGAAATCAACCGTAAATATCCCTTCCGTAGGATTAGGATAGACGGTAATTAGGTTGTTAGGAGTGGGTTCAACTGCCAGTGGAGACGTTAAAAAATCATTGGCACTTACTGCTGTACCGGCTTGTGTTGTAACGGATATTTTTCCTTTTGTAGCCCCCTGTGGAACAATCACGACCAGTTGGGTAGTATTTCCAGAAACAACTTGAGCTATTAAATCATTGAATTTAACAATATTATCTGTAGGCTTGCTCTCAAAATTAGTTCCTGTGATTATAACCTGCTGACCATTATAATTGCCTTCTGGTGAAAAAGAAGTAATAGTAGGCTTTGGAATAATAACTGTTTTTTCATCCAATTTCACACTGCTTTCTACCACAGGTGGCACATCATAAATGGTATTGAAAGTGGTGTTGGTTCTGACTGGATCATTGAAATCAAAGATGATGTCTGCATAATTCTCAATTCTGGTTTTCTCAGCAAGTCCAGTTTTGGGTTTGATGGAGAAAGCAACAAAGCCATTACTTGCCAATTTGTTTTTAGTAGAATCAGGAAGATTAATTTTATTGAAAGTCCATGTCAATACTGGTTTACCTTTCCCTGATAGGTTAAATGAGTATTTGTGAGAAGAACTTCCTAATTGTAAAGTAGCAATGTCTAAATTATCAGATAAAGTATCAATAACAGTAACTGTGTAAGCTGTGTCTGTTCCTGTGTTTTGAAACCTGATTAAGTACTTAAGTTCTGCATCTGTGGGGGTGTAATGATTGGCTGTTGTTCCTTCCGGCTCAACTATTTTGTCATTGGGGTCATAAGAATCTCTGATTTGTTGGCAATCCATAGAAACTTCTGGTTCAGTATCATCCTGTGGAAACTGATTGACAAAACCTTTGCTTACTACTTCACTCAAATTAGCCACACAGCCTTCAAATGTGATATTGGAAGATGATTTTCTGGGATGGTCAACTCTTTGGTCGGCTTCCAGTCTTACTGTTCTTCCGTTTGCCGGAATGGACAAAACCAGACTATCTCCTTTGTTGATTTTAAATCCTTTTTTCAAGGCAAGTGAAGCATTGAGATACAATCTCATCTGAGAGGAATCTGCCATGTTGCCTTCTCCCATGTTTTTAAGCACAATTCTCACCCTGCCATTATCAATACATTTTCCTGACAATACAATATCTGATTTATCCCAGTTTGTGGAAGGAGTTTTGCAGTTATTAGCAGGAGTAATCCAGGCTTTGGTACAAGCGGTTAGTCCGGTAATACCTGACTTACAAACTACTGAATCCTGAATGTAGATTACTCCTGATTGATTTACCTCTAATGAACCAATAGAAAACACATAATTTCCTTCATTATCTCTTGTAAAAGACTTATCTGCTTTTTTCAGAACCACATACTCAGGCAGTTTTACATACACTTTTACATTTTCTCCTTTAGCAAAACCTGTATTGGAGTAAGAAATATAAGTATTATTGAGAAAGCATCTTCTTTGCCTATTAGATGTAATACTTGTTTGAAGATGGGAGCAAAGAGTTAGTTGATTACCAAAATTAATATTAGAAACTGTATCTCCATAAGCAGAAAGTTTCAATAAATTATGAAGAGAATCATTAAGACAAGTTTGCGTAATATTCTGACCAATGAGGTTTTGGATAATTGGGCTAACTTTATGATGTCCAGTATCAACAACAATTATATATTTACCTGTCGAATCAGATATCCCATAATAATTAGAATTCGTTGTCATTATGGGTATATTGGCAATTCCTTTCTCATCAGGTTCTTTTAAGCAATTACTATTTTTATCTTCAAAGATAAAACCCGTTATATAGCTGTAATCATAAACAATATTATTATTTACTATCTTAGCCAGAAAGCAATCTCGTTCACCAGAATTACTATTTTTGAAACCGTTAATACCCATGCTATTACTACTATAAGTATGCCCCCCAATATAAATTGTGTTTGTTTGGTCGATTGTTATAGAATTTGCATAGGCAGATTCGCCTAAATAAGTTCCCCACATTCGTTTTCCATATGGGTCGAATTTGGCAAGAAAAGCACTTTGAAAGCCAAGAATATTTTTTTGAAACCCCTTAAACTCTATAGTTTTGGTGCTATTAGTATAACCTGCTAAAATTACATTATTATCTTTGTCAACGACTACACTTGTTCCATTATCATTTTCAGTATCTCCGTAATAGGTACTCCATAGTCTTGCTCCATGAGAATCAAATTTGGCTAAAAATGCATCATAATCACGGTTATATATTGCATCATTTCTATCACCATAAAGATTTTTAAAGCCTCCATAAGCAATTTCAGTAGAACTTTTTGTTACACCAGCAATATAAATATTATCAAAACTGTCTATATCCAGACCTCCAACAAATTCAATATCCTCTCCTCCAAAATAGGTTGACCATACTAAAGTACAAGATGAAGTAATTTTTGCGATAAAGCTATCCATGTTATTATACTTACTATCAAATCCGTTGTAAGTTAATCCTAGCGAGGAAGAAGTATGTCCAGCAATAATAATATTTCCAGAATTATCAATATCCATTGCATAAATCCAGTCCCCCCCTAATCCTCCGAAGTAAGTACCCCATATTCCAGTTCCTGATTCATTAAATTTAACAATAAAGCTATCATAATCTCCAATAACTGAATTTTGAAAGCCATTATGTGCTAGTCCGGTTGATCCATTAGAAAAACCTGACAGGTATACGTTTAGGGATTTATCTACAACAACATCACTACCTGTATCCATTTGATCACCACCATAATAAGTAGCCCAAAGTCTTTGTCCTGAACTACTGAATTTCACTAAAAAAGCATCATAACTTTCATTTTTTTGATTTTTAAAACCTTTATAAGCAATGCCTGTTTCACTAAAAGTATTTCCAACAACGTAAATATTACCTACATAATCGGAAGTTAGATTCCTGCTTAAATCTTGACCTTCTCCTCCAAAATAAGTAGCCCAAATACGTTGACCTTCACTATTAAATTTAACTAAGAAAACATCGCCCCAACCTCCATTAAAATCTCCATCAAAACCATTATAAGCAATTTCATTAGTACTCCATGTATCTCCACTCAAATAAATATTCCCATCTATATCAGTTTCTACTCTTCCATACTCATCTATAGTATTTCCCCCATAATAAGTACTCCAGACAATGGAAGGGTCAATGATGAGATTCTTTGATTTGTCATAGTTATCAATTTGAAAGGAAATGGTTCTTCCTTTCAGGATGTAGTTTGATTTTATTTCCTGTTTGTTGTTTTGGTAAGAAAAAGGTTTGTTTTCAGTGAGTTTGCCTAAAGGATTAGTTATTTCAAGATTTCCATTGTTGAGTAATTTTATTTTGTCAATGTCTTTGTAACGGAGTTTGATATCATCTACTTTTCCACCAGGCTTGACAATAAAATCATATTTGAGTCCTTGTTCATTGCTATAAAAAACAAGGTCAATGTTTTCATAAATATTTTCATAGATGATTTTCTGATAACTTTTCACACCAGTAATTCCATCAGGACAATGAGGCAGGTAATAATTGCTGGTTTCACCTGTTTCTTCTTCACTTTTGATAGTGAGTTTATCAGAAGCATTTTCAAACAAGAGTTCCATTCCATAGACTTTTCCTTTTCTGATGATTTGTTCAGGATGTTCTTTTCTGATTTTGTCTTCTTCCTGCTTATTTTTAGGATTTTTGAAGAAGGTTTCTTCTGTCTGGATGTAGTTGTAAATCAATCCTTTTTTGGTGAAATAGACTTTCACTCCTTTGCCCTGAACTACATAGAATATATCTTTCCTCACTTTGCCTTTGTCAGTAATTTGTCCTTTGTTTTCTGTAAAACTGATTTTCTGATTAGTCAACCACTGATTCGGGTCGTTTTCAGCGTAGATAAAAGAGAAGCTGAGTAAAAAAAGTAGTAGTAATGGAAATTTATTCATATAAATTGGAAATGGGTATGTAGTTATTTAAAGTTGGTTGATAAAACAATTATAGGAAAAGATGACTTTTCAGGTTATTACCGATTTATTAAAAAAATTAAAGGAGAAAAAAGTGATTAGTTATAACGACATCACGTTTTTAAACAGGAATTTAGAGGAAATTCCAACAAGGTCAGACAAAGGTAGGTATGAAATCTGGCTTCTGAAAATGAAATTAGGCTAAAAAGATGGCTTTTTTTTTGAAATGATTATCTTTGAAGTCTATGAAAATCAAGAAAATCCTCGTTGCCAATCGTGGCGAAATAGCACTTCGTATCATCCGTTCAGCCAAAGAGATGGGTATCAGCACAGTAGCTGTTTTTTCAGAAGCCGACCGTAAGGCATTACACGTCCGGGCAGCCGACGAAGCAGTTTGTATTGGTCCGGCTCCAGCCAGCCAGTCTTATTTGCTGGGTGATAAAATAATAGCTGTTGCCCTTGCCACCGGTGCAGATGCCATTCATCCCGGTTACGGTTTCCTGTCTGAAAATGCCAGATTTTCGCAGATGGTTGCAGATGCCGGATTGATATTTATCGGACCGTCAGCACATTCCATAGAAATAATGGGTAGCAAACTGGCAGCCAAAAACGCCGTCAAACAATATAATATTCCAATGGTTCCTGGTATTCCGGAGGCTGTTTCGGATGTAAATATTGCCAAAGAGCAAGCAGCCCAAATCGGTTATCCGGTGCTTATCAAAGCCAGTGCCGGTGGTGGTGGCAAAGGCATGCGTCTGGTTGAAAACGAAGCCGAACTCGAAGAGCAGATGCAAAGAGCAATTTCCGAAGCTACGGCTGCTTTTGGAGATGGCTCGGTTTTTATTGAAAAATACATACTTTCTCCAAAACATATTGAAATACAAGTCCTTGGGGACAAACATGGCAATACAGTTCACTTGTTTGAACGGGAATGCTCCATACAACGTCGTCATCAGAAAGTAGTAGAAGAAGCTCCTTCAGCAGTTCTTACCAAGGAAGTCAGGGCTAAAATGGGAGAAGCAGCCGTTTTTGCTGCCAAATCCTGTAATTATTACGGAGCCGGAACAGTTGAATTTGTAGTTGACAAAGACCTCAATTTTTATTTTCTGGAAATGAACACCCGGTTGCAGGTAGAACACCCTGTTACGGAACAAATCACAGGTATTGACCTTGTAAAAGAGCAAATCAAAGTAGCCGAAGGTCAGATTCTGTCTTTTAAGCAGGACGACCTGAAAATCAACGGGCATGCTCTCGAAATTCGTGTCTATGCCGAAGACCCAAAAAATAACTTTCTGCCGGATATTGGCAAATTACATACCTACGTTCGTCCTCAGGGAGCAGGCGTACGAGTGGATGACGGTTTTGAACAGGGTATGGATATTCCGATTTACTATGACCCAATGATTGCCAAACTCATTACGTTCGGCAAAGACCGTACAGAAGCCATTAATCGTATGAAACGGGCTATTGAAGAATACCAGATTTCCGGAATAGAAACTACATTGGATTTTTGTCATTTTGTATTAGAACATCCTGCTTTTCTGGATGGTAGTTTTGATACCAATTTTGTCAGTAAATACTTTAAGCCGGAATTTTTACAAAAAGGTAATAACGACGAATTATCTGAACTGGCAGCCGTTTTATCAGCAATGATTTTACAAAAAAGTGAATCTGGTAAAAGTGAAATATCAACAACAGCAAAAACTGTCAGTCGCTGGAAATTAAACCGAAAGTAAAACAAATGCTTTAAGCTGAAATCAAATACCTGAAACACTATTTTCTGCGTTTGTTATTAAATCGCCCATTCTTTTATGCCTTTTAATAAAAAAATATACCTAAGCAGCATATTACCTTATTGGGTTCATATACTGCTTTTTTTTATTACTCTTGATCTATTTTCACAAAATATACCTGTCGGAACCTGGAGAACACACGCTGCGTACAATCAGGCATACAGTGTAGCAGATGCAGGAGATAAGATTTATTGTGGAACCTCAGGAGGACTTTTTTATTATGATAAAACAGACAACTCACTCCAGATTATCAGCAAGCTGGACGGATTATCTGAAACAGACATCAGCAAACTGAAATATGATTCTTCTACCGGAATTCTGGTAATATGCTATTCTAATGGCAATATTGATTTGTTACAAAACAACAACATCAAAAATCTGAATTTCATCAAGCAATCAACAGCACTTCCAGACAAAAAGCTCAATCATATTCTTATTGCCGATAAAATAGCTTACATGGCTTATAATTTTGGCGTTGTAATGCTTGACCTTAACCGACAGGAAATCAAAGAAACCTGGCGAAATTTGGGGACAAATGGTTCATCTCTGTCAGTTTACGGAAGTACAATTGTAGAGGATAGTATCTTTCTGGGAACCTCCCAGGGGGTGCTGGTTGCAAAACGAACCGCCAATTTACAAGATTTTAATTCATGGAAAATTTTAGGTACAGCAAATGGGTTACCTGCCGGTAGTAGCATCAAGGCATTGGCATCAAACGGAAAGAATCTATTTGCAGGCATTGAAAATCAGGGTATTTTTCAATATCAGAATGGTAAATTTGTGAAACTTGCCATTACAGCAGACTTTCAGACTATCAATAACCTGCAATTTTCCGGCAATCAGCTGGCAATATTATTACCAAAAAAAATCTTAATTCAGGCAGAAACGAATACATTTTCTGAACTTACCTCTACCTTGCTGGTCAACCCAAAAGAAATTATAACTGATGGAAGCAAACGTTGGATAGCAGATACAGAATTCGGGTTGGTTTCAAATGAAAACACTGACTATCAATACTTTTTACCAGGAAGTCCGTACCGTAAAGAAGTATTTCAGCTATATACTTATGACGAAAAAATTGTTGCCAGTGCAGGGAGTTATAATTTTACAACACCTGCCGGAAGTCAGGCGGGTTATTATATATTTGAAGATGGAAGCTGGAAAAATTATAATAAAAATGAATCAAAAAGTGAGCAGAAAATTCCTGATATAAAAGATATAGTTGCCTCGGCGTATGCAAATCAAAAATTATATCTGGCTTCTTTTGGGAATGGATTGCTGGTAAGTAAACCGGATGGTACTTTTCAGATTTTCAATCAAACTAATTCATCTCTAAAACCCTTTTCAGGAACAGCTAACAGCGTTAGAATTACCGATTTGGAAACTGATGATGAAGAGAATGTATGGATATTGAATTTTGGTGTGAATACTGGACAACCTGTACTCCACGAACTAAAACCAGATGGTACTTTTTTATCATTTACTCTTCCTCAAACGCTGGCAGCTTATGCTACAGATTTGCTTATTGATGCAAATGGATACAAATGGATGCTTATCAGTCCAGGTTATGGTGGAGGAATTTTAGTGTATGATGAAAAAACCGGAAAAAGCAGATACCTGCAATCTGGTGCTGATAAAGGAGGACTACCCGACCAAACCGTAAATGCAATGACAATGGATGCAGATGGGGCTATATGGGTAGGTACAAACCGGGGAGTGGCTGTTTTTTACAATACTTCTCAGATTTTTGAAAGTACAACTACGGCGGTTTTGCCTGTTTTTGAAAACAGTTATTTATTAAGGGAAGAGATTGTTACTTCACTGACGATTGATGGTGGCAATAGAAAATGGATTGGTACCCAGACCGGAGCCTGGTTATTTTCTTCAGACGGTACACAAAAAGTAAACTATTTCAATACCGAAAACAGTCCACTGCCCTCTAATGTAGTAAAAAGCATTGCCATTCAACCTGTTTCTGGTGAAATATTTGTTGCCACAGACCAGGGGATAGTGTCTTACAGAGGCACTGCCACTGCCTCAGAGGGTACAAATAAAAATGTAAAAATCTTTCCTAATCCTGTCAGACCAGGTTTTGATGGAGTAATATCAATTTCAGGGCTTGCGACAAATGCTAATGTAAAAATTACAGATGTTTCGGGTAGGCTAGTGTATCAGACTCAGGCAAATGGTGGTACTGCTGTCTGGAATGTTCAGGATTATAAAAACAGAAGAGCTAAATCTGGCATTTATTTGATTTTCAGCACACTGCCAGAAGGAACAGAAGGCTTTGCGGGAAAGGTTCTGATAATTGAATAAAAAAGAGGTTCTGAAATTATGTTATTCAGAACCTCCTTGGTTTATGCTTTGAATAATTCTTCAGCCTTATCCCAGTTTACCACATTCCAAAAAGCTGCAATGTAATCAGGACGACGATTTTGATATTTCAGGTAGTAAGCATGTTCCCACACATCTAATCCCAAAACTATCTTACCTTTTTTCTCAGCTACATCCATCAGTGGGTTATCCTGATTGGGAGTCGATGTAATTTCAAGTTCGCCAGCAGCATTTACAATCAGCCATGCCCAGCCTGAACCAAAACGCCCTACCCCAGCCTTAGCAAATTCTTCTTTAAAAGTTTCAAATGAACCAAATTTTTTGGTAATAGCTTCTGCCAAAGTTCCTTTTGGTGATCCGCCTCCGGTTGGAGAAAGCAATGTCCAAAACAATGTATGATTATAATGGCCTCCACCATTATTTCTTACGGCAGGTGCATATTTGCTTACATTGGCAAGAATTTGTTCAATACTCAGGTTCGCCAGTTCAGTATCTTTAACGGCATTATTCAGATTGGTAACATAAGCATTGTGGTGTTTGCCATGATGTATTTCCATGGTCATCTTATCAAAGTGTGGTTCCAGTGCATCAGAGGCATAAGGCAAAGGTGCTAGTTCAAAAGCCATAATATATTTTGGTTTAGGTAAAAATGTTTATGTTTTGTTTTGAGTAACAAAAATATTATGCCTTTGGTTGAAAGAAAAATTATTATTTTCTCAATTTTTGAAAAAAACTTTTCAACATTTCTTCCGCTTCTTCGGCAAGTACTCCGGCAAGTACCTGAGTCTTGGGATGTAAAACAGGTTGATTGAGTAGTGAGAACCCTTTTTTCTCATCAGAAGCTCCATATACCAGCCGTCCTGTTTGAGCCCAGGCAATAGCACCGGCACACATCACACAAGGCTCCAGGGTTACATAAAGGGTACAATCTGAGAGGTATTTGGCACCAAGAAAATAAGATGCCGATGTAATTGCAATCATTTCGGCATGAGCTGTTACATCATTGAGTTTTTGAGTTTGATTATAACCCCTTCCAATAATTTTATTTTTGCATACCACCAGTGCTCCAACTGGAATTTCACCTTCATCCCATGCAATTTGTGCCAGTTCAAGAGCTTTTTGCATATAAAAAAGGTCGTTCATAATCTTGGCAAAACAATAGCTGGCAAAAAACTAACAGTAGATTTCTAGCTTGAAGTATTTTTTAAGTACCCGGACAAAATGAAAAATTACAAAATCCCCGCAAAGGTTTATGTATTGACAACTATTACTCAAATCATAAACCCTTGCGAGGTTTGCTTGTTTTCTGTACTTTAATTGTATCTCTTTACTTCGCAATTAAATATTGAACTATTAAATCGTGATTCATTTCTTGTGGATAGACTGGTAATCAAAAAATCTAAAAGCAAAAAAGAGCATTATTTTTCTTTCCAGCTTCGATTTTTAAGATCACCACGTTTAACCGATTTGATAAAATTAGACCAGGCAAAAGGATTGAGAAGTGGGTTAGCTTGATAAAAGCCTTTATTTGCAGTATTATAATTTTGCTGGTTCATATAATAGCGGTAATTAGAACCAGGGTCAGCTTTGGTATTTTCATACATCATTCTGGTCAAAAGCTCCTGGTCAAGATTTCGTCTTACAGCAGCCTGTTCTTTTTCGTCAGCCAGTTCCATTGCCAGAAAAGCCTGTTTAAAAAGCTCTTCAGTAGGATAAGGATAAATTTCTACTGTCGGTAAAGTTATGACATCTTCTTTTAGCTCAATAAGTACGGAATATGCTTTTTCCAAAACATTAGGCATAATAAAATAACGTTTTTTATAACCTACAGCACTCACAACAATACTATCACCAGGCAAAGTAGGCAGTTCAAAAAAACCAACATTATTGGTAGATGTTCCTCTGCCAGCTTTAGGTACATATACATATACACCCTGAAGAGGTCTTTCATCTTTATCGATAATTACACCAGAAAACTGAATGACTGGATTATCACCTTGTGCCAGTATATTTTCTGAAAAACTAAATAGAAAAAGGCAAATTAATAAGACGGTGATATATGGAAGTTTCATAATTCTCAATTAAATAACTATACTTAACTATAAAAATTCTGTTTCGTGTCAGGGAAATTTAAGAAAACATTTCCTAAAGTTACATTTTTTATTTACTAACCCAAATGATATAACTATATTCTTTAGTCAGATGCAATTATGGTTCCATCGGTTGCAATGGGGTGCTATAAAGTTGCTGTTAATTGTAAAAAAACAGTTACAAAAGGCACAGAAAACATCAGACTGTCAAACCGATCAAGAAAACCGCCATGCCCTGGAATGCTACTTCCGGAATCTTTGATTTCGATACTGCGTTTAAACATAGATTCTACCAGATCACCAAGTGTTCCGGTAACAACAACAATAATACTAATACAAAACCATTGCCAAATGTACAAGTCACTAAAAAAATAACTTTCGACAAGAGCAATAAGTAACGCCAACAACAATCCTCCTACACTACCTTCCCAGGTTTTACGAGGCGAAATTCTGGCAAATAACTTGTGTCGTCCAAAAGCTTTTCCTGTAAAATAAGCTCCAGTATCATTTGCCCACACCAACAACAATATGCCTACTACAATCTGCCAGCTATAAGAGCCTTTAGAATAAGCTGACACCACCAACATGGAATTGGGAATGGCAATATAGATGATTCCGAGAAAGGTGAATGCTAAACTAATAAAGGCATTTTCTTCTTTGCGGTAGAGCTGGATTAAAAAAATCAGAGAAAATATCGGACAAAGCACAAAGAAAAATTCTTCATGTATAAATTCAGCCTCTACTAAAAAAGAAAATATGTAAATTGATATTCCTGCAAAAGTACCGTAATATCCAGGTACGGAAAAGCCTTCCGATTTAAGCAATTTAAAAAATTCGAGCAGCGAGAAAAGACAAGTAAGAAAAAAGATAAGAAAAAAGCCCCACGGGCTTAATATAATGCCTGTAAGCATTACTATCACACCGGCAATGCCGAATACTACTCTTTTCTGAAAATTAGTAAGATTTTGCTGCCAGGCTGCCACTGATTTGGGATAAAAATTTAATAATTAGAAAGTTGTGTAAAGCGAATTGGATTTTTTTCTAGTGAGATTCTTAAATAATATCATCAGTAAAACGATAATCAGCAATGACCCTATTGCCAAGCCTACTGATATTTTTGAATCATTGTCAATATTATAATTTATTATTTTTTGCTGATACAGATACAATAACAAAACCTGTGCCCCATTGTTTGTAAAATGAGCTACAATGGGGTATATAATATTGCCTGACCATACATACATATAGCCAAACAAAACCCCTAACATCATTCTCGACAAAAATCCGTAAAACTGAAAATGTATAAAACTAAAAATAGCAGCTGTAATCCAAACTGCTACATGGGTATTTTTGAAAATGTTACCAATTTTAGATTGCATTAATCCCCGAAATAATAGTTCTTCACCAATAGCAGGAATAAGAGCAATCACTATCATGGCAAGAAGAAATGCTCCAAAACTATCAAATTTTGTTAATTGTTCAGTAAGCTGTTTTGCATTTTCTTCTGTAGTAGTTATCCATCTGCCCAAACTTCCCCACTGCTGAAAATCTATAGACTGAGTGATTTGTAAAAAATAGCCACTTAAAATAGCTGAAGCTAAAACAATAGAAACTGACAATAATACAACCAAAGGATTAAAAGCAGGAACTGGACTTAAGGATGCAATATTTTTATTATCTATCTTCTTTAAGAAAAAAAGAGAGCCACCTATAAATGTCACTAATGAAGTGATTCCCTGAAGCAATATTATGATATAAAATAAATCAGGACGGGGTGATGTCAAATTAATCAATGATATGAAATCATTTAGTCCAATCTGAAAGACAGGCATTAATATTAAAATAGCAATCAGCCCTCCTACAACCTGACCTAAGAAAAAGAATGATATCAGGATTAAGAGTTTGCTAAAAGATTGTAGCTGGCTTTCTTGTATATTTTCTGTTTGAGAAATCATTTAAGTAATTTTACTGCAAAATTCGCTTTTATAAACCATTTTACCAAAAGGCTTGTTTAAAAACAAAATTCTGATAATAAAATCAGCCTTACAATAGCTAAATAAATAGTATGGTTAAAATTAGAAACATTGAGTTGGGAGAATTTCCGTTATTGCTTGCCCCAATGGAAGATGTATCAGACCCTCCTTTCAGAGCAGTGTGTAAAGAAAATGGAGCAGATTTGATGTACACAGAATTTATTTCATCTGAAGGACTCATAAGAGATGCTGCCAAAAGTCGCCAAAAGCTTGATATTTTTGAATATGAACGTCCAATAGGCATTCAACTATTTGGCTCTGATATAGAAAGCATGCGTCGTTCTGCCGAGATAGCTACACTGGCTAATCCTGATTTAATCGATATAAATTATGGTTGTCCCGTAAAGAATGTTGCTTGTAAAGGAGCAGGGGCTGCATTATTGCAGGACATTCCAAAGATGGTAAAAATGACAGAAGCTGTTATCAAAGCTACCCATTTACCTGTAACTGTCAAAACTCGTCTGGGCTGGGATGATGCTACTAAAAATGTACCTGAGGTAGCTGAAAGGTTGCAGGACATTGGCATTGAAGCTCTTACGATACATGGGCGTACTCGTGTACAAATGTATAAAGGCGTGGCAGACTGGACATTGATTGGTGAAATCAAAAAAAATCAGAGAATTAAAATTCCAATTTTTGGCAATGGTGATATAGATTCTCCTGAAAAAGCTCTTGCCTATAAAAATCAGTACAATGTAGATGGTGTGATGATAGGCAGGGCATCTATTGGCTATCCCTGGATTTTTAATGAAATCAAACATTTTATTAAAACCGGCGAAAAACTACCCTTACCAACACTTGAACAACGGATAGAAGCCTGTCGAAAGCATCTCGATTTCTCAGTAAGGTGGAAAGGTGAAAAATTAGGAATTTTTGAAATGAGACGACATTATACTAATTATTTCAGAGATATTCCTCATTTCAAACCTTTCAGAATGAGGCTGGTAGAAGCACCATCTTATGCCAGTATAATTACGATATTAGAAGAGGTAATAAAAATGGAAGAAACTAGTATCTGATTACTTTTGTTTCTTACCAATGAGAATATTGGTAAGAAACAAAAATATCTCTAGTCAGAAGTTGCTCTTGCTGTCCATAAAATGTTAGCTAACCTTTCATCAGGAATAGGTTTACTAATAAAATCACATATCTCTGGCAGATTTCTTGCCCGCTCAATATCCCTGTCATCTATGGATGACGAGAGCATATAAATACTTATTTTTTTTGGCAATTTGTTTACTATTTGGGCAAATTTTTCAATAAACTCCCATCCATTCATCACAGGCATATTTATATCCAGAAAAACTACATCTGGCAAAATTTCAGGTTTCCAATTTTCTTCTTTTTTGAAGAAATCAATTGCCATTTCGCCATTATCAAAAACTGTAAATTGTTGTGCAAGTTCTTTTTTCTGAATTTTCACCCGCATTATCATCTGAAAAACTACATCATCATCAATAATACAGACATTCCGTAAATTTTTTTGCATGAGTAAAATAAAAAATAGGTAATTTCTGAAATATTAAAGTTTTCTACGCTGAGGCAATAGATGCGTTGCAAAAGTATTACGGAGGATGAGTTTATTATCAATCGTTAAAAAAAGCGGATGTAAGAAAAGGGCATCTGCATCCGCTTTTTTAAACATTTTTTAATCACAAAATTCCTCAAAAGTCATCACCAGATGTTGAGCAATTAACTCAGCAGGACGACCCTCGATATGATGGCGTTCTACAAAATGAACCAATTCCCCATCTTTAAAAAGTGCAATAGATGGAGAAGATGGTGGATATGGAAGTGTATATTCACGAGCTTTTGCTACAGCATCCTGCTCCATACCGGCAAATACTGTAAGGAGTTTGGCAGGTTTTGCCTCGCTGCCGGCAAGTGCTAATTTTATGCCGGGACGGGCTGTGCGGGCAGAGCAGCCACAAACCGAGTTAAATACCAGCAAGGTAGTACCTGTACTTCCTTCCAGAGCATTTTCTACTTCTTCAGGTGTATGAAGTTCGGTGAAACCAGCAGATGTCAAATCAGCACGCATAGGTGCTACAAGTTCTTCAGGGTACATATTTTTTAGAAGAATTTAAATTTTTATTATACAAAATAAATAGTTTATGCAACAAACTGCAAAAGTATGTCGGAACTGTCTTTAAGACAAACAATAATTTGTGTAGAAAAGTTTACCTAACCATGAATGTTAAAGAGTGACTATCAGGTTAAATGCTACTCATTTTTTAGAAAGGTACAGATTTAGCTACATAGGTTTGAGACTTTACGCATACATTACACATGTACCTATTTTCCGAAAAAGAGCAATTTTAACTTACATAAAACCAAGTTCCAGTTTGGCTACTTCACTCATCATATCCTGCGAATAGGGTGGGTCAAAGGTCAGTTCTACCTGTACATCATTTACTTCTTCCATTTCTCTTACTTTCTGCTCGATTTCACTAGGCAGACTTCCGGCAGAAGGACAGGAAGGTGAGGTCAGAGTCATCAGAATGTAAATATTGTTCATCGGATAGATTTTAATGTCATAAATTAATCCCAACTCATACACATCTACCGGAATTTCAGGGTCATATACAGTTTTGATGGTTTCTATAATTTTATCTTTTAATTCTGATTCTGTCATAACTTTAGGTATTATTTAGCCATTTGTAAAGCTACTGCATATAATTTCATTTGTTTAAGCATCGAAAAAAGTCCATTAGAGCGGGTTTGTGCCAGATGCTGGGTCATGCCAATCTTCTCAATAAAGTACAAATCAGCATTGGCAATATCTTCGGGTTTGTGATCTGATAAAACTCTGATAAGTAAACCAATCAATCCTTTTACTATAACAGCATCACTGTCTCCTTTAAAGTTAAGTAGTCCGTTTTGCAGTTCAGCATGCAACCATACCCTTGACTGACAACCTTTGATAATGTTTTCGTCGGTCTTATATAGCTCAGGCAACGGGGGCAATTTCTTACCAATATCAATGATATACTCATATTTATCTTCCCAGTTGTCAAACAAAGAAAACTCATCGATAATTTCGTCCTGTATTTCGTTTATAGTCATTTATTTATGATTCAACATTAGTCAAAATATTCTTCTACAATTAACTCAATCTCCTCACATTCAATGCAAATAACCTGCTGATTTTGAAATATATATTTAATTTTATCCCCTATTTTAGGTATTTTTATATCATGTAATGAGTAAGTTTCATCATCATCTTCGGGAGCAAAACTCATATCAGCTAAACAAGTATCTTCAGTAAAAAGAACCCCAACCTCTCTTTCAATAATTTTCAAAGAGGATACTTTTTTATGATGAAGAATCAGACTTCTCAGTTCATCATTTTTTACCCAATCTCCATTTGATTTTGTCCAATTCAACTTTAAACACCTTGATATATTATCAAACTGAAAGCCAATGAAATCAAAACAGTTGTGTAAATCAATATATCTGTCTTTATAAACAAGAGCTATAAAATCTTTTATTATAAAATTGACTTTCATATGCTGTATCCTACCTCATCATTTTCACTACTTTTCTCAATCCGGCAACCAGAGCATCAATCTCTTCGGTGGTGTTATACATAGCAAAAGAAGCACGAGTCGTCCCCAAAATGCCAAATCGTTGCATCAGTGGCTGTGTACAATGATGACCTGTCCGGACGGCAATGCCCTGCTGGTCAAGCATGATGCCAATATCCTGATGGTGAATTCCTTCAATGACAAAAGAAACAACACTCACTTTCTCTTTAGCCTGCCCAATGATGCGTAAACCGTCAATTTCCTGCACAGCCGCCGTAGCATAGTGCAACAACTCCTGCTCATATTCAGCAATAACTGGCTTTGAAAGATTATTTACATACTCAAGAGCTGTCTTTAACGCTACAGTGTCACCAATATTAGGAGTGCCGGCTTCAAATTTGTAGGGCAAGTCGTTGTAAGTAGTCTTTTCAAAAGTTACTTCCTTTATCATTTCACCACCACCCTGATAGGGAGGCATGGCTTCGAGTAACTCTTTTTTACCATACAATACCCCAATACCAGTTGGTCCATACACTTTATGTGCTGACATCACATAAAAATCACAATCAAGTGCCTTTACATCTATTTCAAGATGAGAACTCGCTTGTGCCCCATCCAGTAATACTTTGGCTCCAACGCCATGTGCTTTTTGAATAATAACCTCAACCGGATTAATTGTCCCCAGACTATTAGACACATGTACGCAACTTACCAGCTTTGTTTTCTCGGAAAGTAATTTTTCGTAAGCTTCAATATCCAGCTCGCCAAGGTCTGTTACAGGTATTATTTTGAGAGTGAGTCCTTTTTCTTCTGCCAGCATTTGCCACGGAACAATATTAGAATGATGCTCCATGCCGGAAATAATGATTTCGTCCCCTTCTTTCAGAAATTTTCTGCCATAGGAAGAAGCTACCAGATTGATACTTTGTGTAGTACCACTTGTAAAAATAATCTGCTCAGTTGACTCTGCATTCAGAAAGTCTTTTACTGTCCGACGAGTAGCCTCAAATTCAGCAGTGGCTTTTTCTGCAAGTGTATGAATGCCCCGATGAATATTAGCATTATATCGTTCATAATAGTTAGCAAGAGCTTCTATAACCTGTCGGGGTTTCTGGGAAGTAGCAGCATTATCAAAATAAACCAGAGGCTTACCGTTAACAGACTGGTGTAGTATTGGAAAATCTTTTCGAATATCTGTAATATCAAAAGTGGTAGTCATATAGTTCCGGGAATGTATAAAGGACTGAAACGAATGAAGTTACTGGCAACCGACCACTAACTTTTCAGAGAAACACTGATAGTTAAGAAACTTTCCAAATAAGATAAAAGTTTCAAAAAAGTTTTTTTTGAAAGCCTATACCAAAGTTACGCATTCTGATTTCAGTAAGTTTACGTTTGGTATCTAAAGGAAAATCTCCGTTCATCATCCAGTCATAATAAGCCGGTTCTTTTTGAAGTACTTCTGTTACAGATTTGTCTTTGTGTTTTCCAAAATTAAATACTTCCACCCCTTGTTTGTTAAAAATCATTCTGCCTGCTAAATCTACCATCTTCTGGTTAGTAATTTCGTGTAAAACATCTATGTCATTTTTAACCGGAACATAAAAATTACCTTTTTCATCTTTTATCGCCTGATTCTCATAACGTTCAATCTGGGCATTGAGCACATGGTAACTGGCAAGGGTATCTGCTTCAGCAGAGTGAGCATTTTCCAGCTCTTTGTTGCAATAAAATCGATAAGCAGCCGAAAGTGTACGAGGCTCCATCAGGTGAAATATTTTCTGAGAGTCAATTAATTTTCGGTTTTCTACCGAAAAATCAACATCTGCCCTTAAAAATTCCTCTACTAACATCGGAACATCGAATTTTATAATATTATACCCTGATAAATCGCAACCTTCTAAAAACTGAGAAACTTGTTTGGCAACTTGCTTAAAATTAGGAGCACTCTTTACATCATCATCATAAATACCATGAATCAAACTACTCTCTAATGGAATTTCTCTGCCCGGATTTATTTTCATAGCTTTAGTAAGCAATGACCCGTCAGGCATAGCTTTAACTATAGCTATTTCTACAATACGGTCATGAATGACATTGATGCCGGTAGTTTCCAGATCAAAAAAAGCAAGGGGACGCTTTAATTTAAATACATGCATAATCTGCTTGGCAACAATGCCTTATTTGATAATTTCTTTACTGAGCTGCTGAAAATCAAGGTTATCAAAATTTCCAGAACTCATCATCAGGAGATTTTTATTTTGCCAGTCATTTTCATAGAGAAAATGCTGTAGAGCATCACAATCTGTAAAAACCTTTAAATCCGGGCGATTGAATGCTTGTCGTATATCACTCTCTGCCGGGACTTCCAGTTTCTTATTTTCAGCAGTTTTAGGATTAAAATATATTACTGCTATTTCGGGTTGATTAAAGGTATTTTTATACTGGGAAATGAATTGCTTGTTCAGGCTGCTGAAGGTGTATAACTCAAGGCAGGCAACTAGCCCTCTTTCTGGAAATTGATTTTTTACTGCCTGAATAGTAGCCGAAAGTTTTGACGGGGCATGGGCAAAATCTCTAAAAATAGCACTTTGATTATTTTCACTAATTCTTTCAAGCCTGCGAGTAGCTCCCTTAAAGGATTGAATTGCCTCATAAAACTCTTTATCTTCAATACCTATCTTAGACAATACAGCTTTTGCCCCATTGAGATTTTTCATATTGTGTTCTCCAAAAACCAGTACAGATATTTCACCATCAGCAGTTTTTAGAAAAGTCTTGCCATTTTTGATTATATGAGGATGAGCATCATAACCAATAGCCTGTACATCAGGTCGCTCTTTCTTTCCAATCACACTCACCAAATCATCATCTTCTCCATAAATTAAAGACCCACTTTTAGGTGTATTTTCAGCAAAGTTCTCAAAGGCTCTGACATAGTCCTCAAATGTAGGGAAAACATTGATATGGTCCCATGCGATACCACTTATTAAACCAATATGATGTCTATAAAACAAAAATTTGGGTTGTCTGTTTTGTGGAGAAGCCAGGTATTCATCGCCTTCAATGATGATTAATGGAGCTTCATCCGTAAGTTTTACCATTACTTCAAATCCCTCTACATTGGCTCCAATCAAATAGTCAAATTTACGTTTGTGAAATTGCAGTACATGAATAACCATGGCAGTGATGGTAGTTTTGCCATGACTACCTGCAATAACTACCCGTTGTTTGTCAATACATCTTTCATAAACATATTCAGGATAAGAGTAAACTTTTAAACCAAGTTCCAGGGCTCTCTTTAGTTCAGGATTATCACTCCTAGCATGCATTCCCAAAATTATAGTATCAATACCGGTATGTATTTTCTCAGGAAACCACCCCATTTGCTCTGGTAATAAATCGTACTGAGCCAAATGACCTTTGGCTGGGTTAAAAATTTCATCGTCAGAACCAGTCACCAAATACCCCTGACGTTTGAGTGAGATAGCTAAATTGTGCATGGTGCTACCACCAATAGCAATGAAATGAATATGTTGGCTCATTTAAAAACAAAAAAGAAATTCTTTGTAATAACACAACTTTCTTCAGATAGTTGTTGTGTTTTTCATTATAATTCTGCAAAACTAACATATTTTTTTTCACAATTAGACCAAAAAATAAAACCTGACTAATTGACTCAGTCAGGTTTTGAAAATAACTTAGTTATATAATTTCTGGAAAGATAATCTCTTATTACTTATTATGTTGTTGTGCTTCTTTCAATTTTTTGATTAACTGAGGATTATTTACTTTTACTAAAGGAACAGCAATTGCCTGATTCTCATTCAGTTTAAAGAAATTTTCCTGATAAAACAAATATACTTGCTTACCCTCTTTAGAATTAAAATCAAGAATTTCATACAACTGCTCAAACTCACCATATAATACCAGTTTCCCTTCTGAAAAACTATAATGAAACTGATACTTAGGATCTTTATTTATTACAGAGACCTGAATACCTTTTGCATTTTTGGTAGCTGGCAAAGGTGTAAGATCACCTGTTGGCACAGTTACATTTTCAGGCTTTTTCTCAATACTTTCATCATTTGAGCTAATTTCCGGCTCTTTTACATTAGGCTGTGGAAGTGTAGTTTGCTTATTAGTTAATGCCTCCTGCTTTTTCACTTCAAAGTCTTTCGACACACTACGACCATCTTTTACTGCTGGTGAAGCCGTTTTGTCTTCTTCCTTATTTTCATAAATACTATCAGGCTGCATATCAGTTTTAACTGACTTATCTGAAGCCAGCTGACTTACAGACTGCTGTTTCTCAGGTAAAAATCTATCATAGGCCAGATAGCCCAGAGAGCCTACAATTAACAGTCCTGCCAGAGCAATACCTGCAGCTTTGTAACCATTTGTTGGAGAATAAGCACTGTCAACCTGAATTTGATTAAGACGTGCTTTTAGCTGGTTTTTGCGATAATTTTGTATAGACTGCACAATATCATTTTGCAGATCTAACTCATTTTTCAGCAAGGGGTCACGACGAATCATCTCTTCAAAAATTTGTCTTTCCTCTGCTGAAAGTTCGCTTCGCAAATAGGCTTCAATTTGTTCTGAATAATACATTTTAGGTTAACGGGGAAAATTCCTACAAAAATTTCCAATAGCTTACACCTGTTTAGTGGAAAATCACAATATACAACTCTGTAAAAGATTAATCGAGAAAGTCGCTGGCTTTATATTTGGCTTTAATCAGATCATCCAACTCTTTTTTGCACTTATATTTTTTTGTTTTGGCAGTATCTGAATTTGCAAAATTCATAATATCAGCAATATCATTCATTGACAAATTATCAAAATAATAATATGTTAATATTTTTTTGCAGGTGTCACCGAGTTGGTCAAGACACTCATTAATAATACTTACTCTTTCTTTCTTATCTTCATCACTCTCTTCCACACGATCATCATGTTCTTCATCTGTCAGTTTAGATTTTCTCTCTAACTCTTTTCGCCAGAGATTTTGGCAAACACTATACAGGTAGGTACTGATTTTAGAAGAAAGAACCAGATTTCCACTGATTACTTTTTGCCAAAAAACAATCAGGGCTTCCTGAAAAATATCTTTCGCTTCATCTTCACTGCCATTGTTATTGATGACAATTTTAGTCATCATCTTAAAATTTTTACGATAGAGATAGTCCAGTGCTCTTTCATCCCCTTGCCGTATCCGTCGCAGGATATCATTATCTGTCATGATTAAAAGCAAAGCTTTGGTGTTTATACGGGTTTTGAGAAAATAGTAACCGCTATTCAGGGAGTTTTATCCTTGTTTTTTAAGCGGAAAAAGGTTACAAAATGTAATATTTTTTTACTGATTATAAAATAATCTTTTGAAAAACTCCATTTTTCTCCTAAAAACCTAAAATTAGTAATTTTTATCCTATTTATGCAAATTCAAATTTTAATGTAAGGAAATTTTATCTATCATTAAAAATAAGTTACCTGTTTTAATAGTTATTTACAGTAATCAAGTAGTTTATTTCTATTTCAACTTTTTTTCTCACTTCATCACTTTTAAACTTACTACCTATGAAGTTATTTGTTTCTGTTGTGTTTTTGTTATTTAATCTTGGTATTTTTGCCCAAAGTCAGGCAGTAGGAGTTTGGTACAATGCAGAAAAGGATGCAAAAATAGAGATTTATAAATGTGGCACTAAACTTTGCGGAAAAATCATATGGATAAAAAATGAACTGGATGACAAAGGTCTACCTAGAACAGATACAAAAAATCCTGATGAAAAACTACAAAAACGTAAGATTTTGGGCATGACTATGATGCAGGATTTTGAATACAAAGGTGACAATGTATGGGATAATGGCAAAATTTATGACCCCAAAAGTGGCAAAACCTATTCCTGTAAAATCACACTCAAAAGCCCCAAGAATTTAGATGTAAGAGGATATATTGGGATTTCTCTGGTAGGCAGAACTGACTCCTGGACTAAGGCTGAATAAATTTTCACTCAATCTTCCCAGCCGACGGGTTTAACTTTGGTTTGGGTATTACTTTCAATACAGGGAGCCTCACAGGGAGCAGCACAAAATTTAAGATACGGAAGTGTTAAAGGACTGATACCTACAATATTTCTATTGATATAAATCAATTTTTTTCTACTGGAAAAGAGATTAAATATTCCAATTATTTTTTCATCAGGATTAGAAACTGAATGAATATTTACTGAAAAACGGGTTTGAGGTGGAATGTCAAATGGTGTCCCATTTGTTTCATTCTGTGATTTGAGTGAGGAAAAATAGGTATAAGCATTTTTTGTTATCCCTCGTTGTTCCACCATCAGGTAATATTTTTGGGGTGATGAATAATAAGGTATCCTTTCAACAAGCATTTCAAGCTGTTTACCATTTTTGAGTTCATCTGTCAGTAAAATTTGTTTCTTATTTATTTTTAAATCCCAGCAATTTGATTCACAATAGATGTACGTTTCACTACCATCAATATCTATATAGGAATTGCAATAACGTGCCCTTTCATAATGTTTCCAAGCCCACTGATAATATTCTCCATCTTTCTCAGAATCTTTAAAATGTACATACACATTAAATCCATTCCTATTTTCATTACCTTCAGGAAAGTTAGGTTTCTGTTCAAAACGATAGAATAGTGTATCGATAGATGGTACTTGTGGCATTATTTCGGGTAAAGACTCATACTGTTCACCATCTTCTTTTATAATATGCAACTGATAAAGTAATCCAGGTTGTAAAATCTGATTAGCATTATAATAACCATTATCTTTCTCATTCAAAGGATATGTTTTATTATTGACATCAGATAGATAAACTTTAGCATATTTTACAGGGTAATTATTGAAATTACGGGCATTTTCAGAAGAGAGAGATAATCTAACCTCGGAAAAAGAATCACTGATATTAGCATCGATTACAAGATATTGATAGTTGGCAGATTGTGGTAAATTAGTGATTGGAAATGTACACGTAACTACTCCTGAAATCAAGGTTGCCAGAAAAATGAATCTCAAGAGAATAGCGTAGGTTTTCATATTTTATTACCGCCATCCTATCGGTCTTTTAGTGGTTCGGGTAGCAGATTCTACACAAGGTGCTGTTTTACAATTGATAGGACAGCCTTCCAGCTCAGTAACGACAATCTGCTCATTATAGGGATCTTCATCAGGAATATTAATATTTCTATTGATATAAATCAATTTTTTTCTACTGGAAAAGAGATTAAATATTCCAATTATTTTTTCATCAGGATTAGAAACTGAATGAATATTTACTGAAAAACGGGTTTGAGGTGGAATGTCAAATGGTGTCCCATTTGTTTCATTCTGTGATTTGAGTGAGGAAAAATAGGTATAAGCATTTTTTGTTATCCCCCGTTGTTCCACCATCAGATAATATTGAACAGGTATAGTTGAATAAGGTACTCTTTCAACAAGCATTTCAAGCTGTTTACCATTTTTGAGTTCATCTGTCAGTAAAATAAACTTACTGTTTGTTTTCAAATCCCAGCAATTGTAATCACATTGTATAAAATGTTCAGCATACGGAGGAGCAGGATCTATATTTATTTTACAGTAATTGGCATATTCATAATGCTTCCAAGCCCACTGATAATATTCTCCATCTTTCTCAGAATCTTTAAAATGTACATACACATTAAATCCATTCCTTTCACTAGTTCCTTTTGGATAATTACTTTTCAAGTCATATTTATAAAAAAGAGAGTCTATAGAAGGGCATAAAGGCAAGACTTCAGGAAATGATTCATATTCATTACCATCTTTAAGCTTTATATGCAATTGGTAAGTTTCACCCTGAATCAAACCTGGATTAAGATATTGATAAGTTCCAGACCTTACTTCTGACAATAGTGTTTTGTTATTATTTTTATCAGTCAGATAAACCAGAGCTTGAGTAATATTGAGAGCGGTTGAAGATTTTATACTAGTTGAAGATTTACTAAGTAGCACTTCGGCAAGAGAGTCACTTACATTGGCTTCCACAACAAAATACTGTTTTGTACCATCAGTACTTTCCAGTTTATTTACCGGATAGATACATGTAGCAAGCAATAAACCTGTAAAAGCAATAAAAATAACCTGATTTAATCTGAATTGCATTGGAAATATTTTTTAAAAGAATTTATTTAAAGCTAAATATAAGGTTTTACATAAACTTGAAATTGTAGCTTAATGAAACAATTGGGCTAGCGAAAATGCTGAGTTTGTAAGGCTTACCATCTCTAAAAAAATAAGAATATGCATTTTTTCTGCCATACAGGTTGTAAACCGTAAAAATCCAGCTCCCTTCCCAACGTTTTTGTTTGAGTGTAGGATTGGTTATTGTCCATGAAAAGTCAAGACGATGGTAATCGGATACTCTCGAATTATTACGGGAATCATAAATTACATAAAAATTCCCATTTGATTTGTAAGAGCCAACGGGAGAAGTAAAAGGGCGACCTGTATTATAGGCAAAAGTGAATGAAAAACCATTGTGCTTTCCTACCTGAAAATTCATCAGCATATTAAGTGTATGTGGTTTATCTACATTAGATGGGAACCAGTTTCCATTATTAAGTGCTTGAAGGCTAGGAAAATCTCCTGTAATTTGCTGTAAAGAACGAGCATAAGTATAACTCAACCATCCTGTCATTGTTCCTTTTTTCTTGGAAATCATTAGTTCTGCCCCATATGCTTTTCCTTCTCCTTTCAGTAACTGTGCTTCAATCAATGGATTAATAACCAAATCAGCTCCCGAAACATAATCCAGAATATTTTGAGTTTGTTTGTAATACCCTTCCAATGACATTTCCCATATACTTTCTTTAAAATCATGAAATAAGCCTATCATAAAAAAATTGCTTTGCTGAGGCTTTATAAACTGATTTGATGTTTTCCAGCGGGAAATTGGCAAAGGTGTAATATTGTTTGACAAAAGCTGAATGAATTGCTGCATCCGGTTGTAACCTAGTTTCAAAGAAGTTTTTGGAGTCAATGAAAACCGCAATGCCAGTCGGGGTTCAAATCCTCCATACTGGCTTTCAATACTACCTCCTCCATAATTTATAGTATCAATGATAGAAACTTGAGATTTGGGCTCAGACGCTGAATAGATAGGTTGCTGATAAGGTCCGGTATTCAGATATTTGGCATAACGTAAATCTACTTCCACAAGTAATCTTTTGGAAATTTCATATTCATCCGATGCAAAAATACCAAACTCATATGAGTGCTCCTTTTGCAATATTACCTGTGAAATAGCCGAAGTTATTGTCTCATTAAGCCTGCCAGGGTCTAAATCATAACGAATTCCACTTAACCCCATACTCAGCCTATGTTTAGGAGATGGCATATATAATACTTCGGATTTCACATTCTTATAAAAAATAGCTGAAAGCAAATTTACCTTGTTAGCGGAATCAGGTACAACTGCCTTTGTACGATAACTACCATATACAGCCGTTGTATTAAGGCTTAGCTTTTCTGTAAAATAATGACTCCAGCGGAGTGAAAAATTAAGATGACGATAGTTTACCTGACTCTTTTCTGCAATAAAATTCTGAATCCCAAAAAGTGAATCGATACCATAATTATCATTGCTTATATAATTGGAAAATGAAAAAACATTTTTGGCATCAGGACGATAAAATACCTTATTGGCAAGGTCATAAAAATTGGCTTTTGTATCAGCAATCTGAGGACTTCCCAGCAACTTAAACCAAAAATCATTATAAGAAACCCTGGCGGCTGACAAAAACGATAGCTTGTCTTTAATAACCGGCACTTCTACCATTAGTCTGTTGGAAACCATTCCAATTCCGCCATTCATCTTAAACTTCTCGGTGCTGGGCTCTGTCATTTTAATATCAAGCACAGAAGAAGTTCTGCCTGCAAATCTTGCCGGAATACTACCTTTATAAATTTGCATTTCTCGGATAGCATCTGCTGCAAAAACCGAAAACAATCCAAAAACGTGAGTCGGATTGAATATTGGCATATCATCAATATAAATCAGATTCTGGTCAACATTACCACCCCGTACATTTATCCCATTTGAGCCCTCTCCTACCGATGAAATTCCGGGTAAAGTTTGTAAACTTCTGATAATATCTATTTCGCCACCTGCAGCAGGAAGCTTTTGAATAGATTTGAGGTTGAGCAGGTTTACACCCAATGATGGTGTCTCAACAGTTCGTTGTGAGCTTTGTCCTGAAATCACAACTTCTTCTAACTGATTGGCTATATTTTCCAGTTCAACATCCAGGTTTAAATCCTGATTGATAAAAATTTTCTTTCCATATGTTTTATAACCAACATACCTTATCTGTAGCACATGCTCACCATAAAACAATCTTATTTCAAAATTACCTTTTTCGTCAGTAGGATAAATCAGATTTTTAGAGAAATCAATTTGAATAACAGCATTAGGTAAAGGAGAACCTGTTAATATATCTTTAACGGAGCCTTTTATCAGGTAAGTATTAGGAGCAGTTTGAGAATATGAGTGAATAATGAAAAAAAATAAACAAAAAAATGACAGATATTTTTTTAAAACCATGAATATTTGTATTGGTTTTTCAGGATAAAAGATTGTAAAATTAAGAAAGAGGGTGACGAGCAACAAGGTAACCCTTTTTTATTTTTCCTCAAACTGCAGAGCATTCTTCTGGATAATAACAAGAAAATTATAGATAAAACCCACAAAAAAAACGACATTGTATTTTTATACTTATGAAGACAATACTTGAATTCTTACAAGAACTTACCCAAAATAATACTCGTGATTGGTTTGAAAGTCATAAAGACTTGTACGAAGCAGCAAAAAAAGAACAAATTGACTTTCTGAATTTACTTTTACCTAAAATTTCGGCATTCGAACCGGCATACAGCCACCTGCAACCCAAAAACTGCATCTTTAGAATCTATCGGGATATACGATTCTCCAAAGACAAAACGCCCTATAAGGATCATTTTGGTATGTATTTCGAGCAGGGTGGTAAACAAAGCATAAAAGCAGGTTATTATCTTCATATTCAGGCAGACAACAAAAGTTTTTTAGGTGGGGGAATGTACATGCCAGACGCTGACTCTCTTCGAAAAATAAGACAGGAGATTGATTATAATCGTGAAAAATTTCATCAAATCATTGAAAATGCTGATTTTGTAAAATACTATGGACAACTTTCTGAAGAGCAAAAACTAAAAAAAGCACCTAAAGGTTATCCCATAAATCATCCTGATATTGAAATCTTAAAACTAAAAGGTTTTTTTACTACACATGCTCTTACAGATGACCAGGTAAAAAAAGAAGACTTTGCCGATTATGCCAGCAAAGTCTTTGAAATATTAAAACCCCTTAATGATTTTCTCAATGAAGCAGTTTCTTCTTAAATTTATTTAACAGCTGCCGAAGTAGCTACCAGATTCAAACCGATTTCAAACTCATTGTTAATAATTTTATCAGCAGCAGTACCTATTAAATCAGACCGGTATGTAATATCCCATTTGGTACGGTCAAGTTTAAAATTACCATTAGCAGTGAGTTTGCTTCCTTCAATTTTAACAGTAGCAGGGAAAGTAACATCTTTGGTGATACCTTTGATTGTCAGCTTACCTGTTACATCATAATTGTCTTTTCCAGTTGCTTTAGTATTTGGAACAATTTTAGAAATTTCAAACTTAGATGTCGGAAATTTAGCTACATTGAAGAAATCTTCATTTTTTAAGTGTCCTACCAGTTTACCATTCCATTCTCCCTCAATATCCTTATCTGTTATAGAAGTCATATCAATATTAAATACTCCTCCTGTTATTTTTTTACCATCTACATTTATAGTTCCGTCAGCAAGTTTAACATCACCATTATGCTTACCACCTACTTTATAGCCTATCCAGCTAAGTGAGCTTTGTTTGGTATCAACTGTATAAACTACAGGTTTGGCTTTTTCTTTTAAGAAAGTAAAAGCACTCAGAGTCACTGCGATTGCAAGAGCTACTGTTAAAGACAGATTTTTCATGTTTGTTTGGTGTTAGATTGTTGAAAAAATTAAAGAGTAACTAAATTTTGTTATAAACTACGATTACAAAGATGAAGGTTATGTTTTACTTTTTTTGTTAATAAGTTGTTAAAAAACATTTTTAATATCTGTTGTAAACAAAAAACATTTCTCATAAAGTCCTACAAATGAACAGTTTAAATAGTTAGACTATTAAATACATATAGAATATATAGTAAATATTAGCACAAATATACGTTATAACATCTAAATTAAAAGTAACTTACTCATTTAATTTCACTCAGGTATTTTTCTAAGATTGAAAATAGTTTATTTTGGAAAAGATGGTCGTACTTCAATCTTGCTTGGCAGTGTTCTGGCTGGCATTTTCAACAAATCTGAAACTATTTGACCAATATCTTCGGGCTGAATTTTCCAGGCATCTTTCTCATCAACAACATGGTTATTAAATTCAGTAGCTACCGAGCCAGGCATAATAGTAGAAGCTTTGATTCCGGCAGCCCTTATGTCCATCATAGCAGCCTGTGTAAACCCAACTAGTCCAAATTTGCTGGCATTATAAGCAGCTCCATTTGCAAAAAAATTAGTTCCAGCCAGACTTGCAATCGTAATAAAGTAACCCTGAGTTTTTTTGAGTTCTTCAAAAGTGGCTTTTAGTGAAAAAAATACACCTGTCAGGTTAATATCAATCGTCTCCTGCCACTGTTCAGGTGTTAATTGCTGAACAGGTGCAAAATGCCCTACCCCAGCATTAGCAATTACATAATCCAGTCTGCCCCATTGTTTTATAATATTTTCCACACAAGCAGTCTGAGATTCTAGACTCCTCACATCTGCCTCAATTCCCAAAGCAAAGCCCGGTTTTAACTGATTTAAATTTTTAGCTGCTGTTTCTGCTGAAGCCAAAGAACGACTTGTGATGGCTACTTTTATACCATCTTCAATTAGTTTTTCAGCAACACCATAGCCAATTCCTTTAGAACCGCCAGTAATCAGGGCAACTTTTGTAATCTCATTCATATTTTTTAGAAAGTTTGGTTGTCAACTAGTAACAACTTTGCCACTTTTTATGTTTCCTTACACTTTCCAAAAATATAGTTTTCATTAGAACTGATACATTTAATACCCTTAAAATTCAGATTCAAAAACACAAAAAAATACAAAAAAATAGCCTTATTTTATTATTAATAATACATTTTACATAATTATAATACTTTTTTTGCTTTTTTGAATGAAACTTAACAAATTAGTAATTTTAACAAAATACTGACTTTGTATTTTTGTTTGCAGGTATTGTTTGCTTGCTTATTATAACCGCTTTGTCATTAAATTTATCCATTTGCAGGGACTCCTGCCTTAAATGAAAAATTTTACGTTTTAACAATTATTTTTTATGCCTGGAAACAGCATTCGTCGTAAACTACAAGGCGTTTTTTTGATTTTTGTTTTATTTGGAGTGATCAGTTGCGGAATTTTTTATTACTATACCAACCGCATCAGCGAGTATCGCACTACCTCAGGCAAAGTTGACAAATTACGAATACTTACCCTTGAAGCCCGGAAATTTGAAAATAATTTCATAACGTATGACACCCGTAGTGATAGTTTTATGGCTACCGGAGTAAGTCAGAATTTACAGCAACATCAGCTTATTACTGAAGAGATTAAAGAGCTTCTCGATAACCTTCAACAAAACAATCTGGTAAAAAACACAGCCACCTCTCTGGAACTGGAATCTATAAAAAAATCATTTGAAGAATACAGTCGTTTGTTTATTGGACTTACTAAACTTGTAAAACAAAGAGGCTATCGTGATTTTGGATTGGAAGGTGAAATGAGAAATGCTATTCATAACCTTGAAAATGGTAGTTCGATTAATAAAGTAACCATTTTGATGCTTCGCCGGCATGAAAAAGATTTTTTTCTCAGAAAAGATACAACCTATATTTCTCAGCTTGAAAAAGTAGCTGCCAGTATCAGTCTGACGGAAACTGACAAATCTACTTTGTGGCTCTATCTTGATAAATTTGCCAAGATTGTTGCACTTGAAAAACAAATTGGCTTAACTGAAAAAACCGGAGACAAAGGAAAGATGTTGGTTTTGGCAGAAGCTATTGATGCTAAAGTAGCTAAAATTAATCAGAATATTACGAATACTACCAGTGCTCTGGTACAGGAATCGGTATGGATAATGACAATTGCTGCTTTAATTCTGCTTACGATTGCAGGAATTTCTGCATTTTCTTTTGCTTACCGTCTCGCTAAACCAGTTATTGAATTAGATAGAATTACCCGTTCTGTGGTACAAAATGGCATAGCAGATCAGGATAAAGAGTTAGATACGATTGACTCAAAAGATGAAATTGGCAATCTGGCTAAAGATTTTAAACTGATGTTGATTCAGCTTAAAAATCACATTCTTGAAATTGATCGTCAAAATGAACAGCTAAAAGTAGCTGCTCTGGCAGAATCTAAAAGAGCCTGGAGAAATGAAGGATTGGTAAAAGTTGAAGACATCCTCAGACTCACATCCAGTCTGAGTCGGTTTAATGAACTAATTTTTGCTCTTGTCAGACATCTTGAGGCTCATCAGGGAGCTATTTATGTAGTTGAAAATAATGGCATAGACCCTCCGGTATTGAAACTAAAAGCTTACTTTGCCGGTAAAAATCAGGAAAATAGCATTATCAGACAGGGAGAGGGACTCATAGGGGAAGTCTGGCGAAAAAAAGAAGTTATTTTACTGAAAGACTTACAAATTCCAGGACAATATTCCAGAGTTGCTGCCGGATTGGGTTATATTACTCCAAAAAACCTTCTGATTGTACCTATTATAGCAGAACCTAATGTAGAAGGAGTAATAGAAATAGCTTCTCTTTATGAAATTGCTGACTATGAAGTGGAATTTGTAAAAAGAGCTGCTTTACAAATAGCCATGATACTGGTTACAGCAAAAGTAAATGACTTAAACCGGAGACTTGTTTCTACTTTACAAAAACATCAGGTATTCCCATCTCCTGAAATCATTGGTGGAGCTACTCATGAAGAAATACTTGAATTGCTAAAAAGACAGGAATAAACAGGCGTTAATCAGCTATCAGGAAACGATAGCCTATTCCTTTGATTGTCATTAGCTGTACTGATTCATCTTCTTTGAAATAATCCCGGAGTTTGGTAATATAAACATCCAGATTCCGGGAATTAAAAAATGAATCATCTTTCCAGATTTTCATCAGTATTTCTTTCCGGGTTACTGTAAAATTACGATTTTCTGAGAGTATGGTAAGTAGCTCTGTTTCGCGATGAGAGAGTTTACGAACATTATCACCATACCGAAGTTCATAACGCTGGGGCAAAAACTCATACCTACCAATTGAGGCATTTTCACCGGCATTCTGAACCTTGCGTTGTGTAAGGCTAAGTAAATTGTTGATTCTTACTATCAATTCTTCCAAACTGAATGGCTTTTTCAGATAATCATTGCCTCCAACCTGAAAGCCTTTAAGGGTATCTTCTGTTTGAATTTTGGCAGTTAAAAAGATAATTGGAATACTGGCATCCGTCTGACGAATTTCTTCTGCAAGCATAAATCCATCCTTATCCGGTAACATTACATCAAGCACACAAATATCAGGCTGAAACTCATTAAATGCTTGTATAACTTTTTTCCCTTCAGCAATCTGCATTACTTCAAAGTTCCGGCTTTCCAAACTTTCCTTGACAATCTTTGCCAAAAAAATCTCGTCTTCTACATATAATACTTTTGTTTGTTTCATGCACTTGATAGTCTGTTTTTGGGCTTCACCTCTGTGTTTTAAATGCAAACTTATTTTTACTTGTTACAGCAATCTTTCTATTTAGCCACATCTTGGCATTGTTATGGTAAAACAACTACCCTCACCGGGTTCACTATTTACTTCTATGAGTCCTCCATGCTTTTTAATTACTTCTGCCACATATGTTAAACCCAAACCATAACCTTTAGTATTGTGAATATTACCGTTGGGAACACGAAAAAATTTCTCAAAAATCTTCTTTTGATATTCAGCCGGAATACCAATACCATTATCTACTACTGAAAATACCACTTTATCAGATAAAGCATTCATTGTCAGCTCAATATCAGGTTGTATGGGACTATATTTAAGAGCATTATCAAGTAAATTATATAATACGTTGGTGAGATGAACAGAATCTGCCTGAATTTCAAAGTTTTCACCATAATGACTGAGCTTAACACGAGCATTTTGTTTTTCAAAAATCAACTTCATTGAATCACACACCTGATTACTTAATTGTCTGAAATCAATGGCTTCTGAATTTAGTACGATACCTTTTTGTTCAAAAACAGCCGTTTTTAAAATATTATCAACCAAAATAGAAAGCCGTGAAAGCTCTTTCTTTGAAATATCTAAATATTCCTGCATTTGCTCAGGCTTCTGCATGGTATTAAAACTGGTCATAGCTTCCAGGGCAACACCAACTGTAGTAATTGGTGTTTTGAGTTCGTGAGTAATATTGCCAATAAAGTTATTTTTGAGACGGGTAAGCTCCTGTTCGTGCTTCAGACTTCTGAAAACCACAAAAAAAGTGGTTGCAGTCATGGCAGTAAGGAATAATGAAAACATCATTTGTGGCAATATCTGCCCTATGATAAATCTTCGATATTCCGGAAACCAAGCTACAAAATGACCATTGGGTGGAATGGCAAAAAACGGTCCAGTAACAAACCCCTTCTCTGGTTTAAATTTTTTCCGGTGATGTTGCTTGATCACTTGGAATGGCAAGTCAATACCTGCTTTTGAAAGAGAGTCAGCAAAACGATGTGAAAGGTCTGTTATTTTTATAGAATCTCCATTAAGACGAATCACAAAATTATAGTCGTGTTTGTTTTTATCACGACGCATATCGCGTAATGTACCACTCACTATTTTTATTAGTGAATCTGTATTTTGCTCTGAAGAAGATTGTACCTGAAAACGAATCATCCTGAGCGAATCTCTCATAAAAAAACCCCGCTTTTTACCAAAATCAAAATCATTGTCTGAAGGTGGGTGCATAAAAGAAACCCTTGAAAAATCTGGCATTGAATCGTGAGTAGGTTTCATATTTTTACGCAGGAGTGAATCCTGCAAATCCATGCCAGTTGCCCTGAAAATATTTTCTGTATCCTTTCTGAGTCTATCTACAGCATCATCATAAGCACTTCTGAGCCAAAATACCTGAAGTACAACAATCAGCATTAAACTGCTGCCAATAAGAGAAACAAGAAGTGGCTGTCGGACGGTCATTCAATCAGTTTTTTAGCAAAATTAATGTTCTAAAACCGATTCTGTATGCTTATTAACCTTAATTAACCTTGTTTTCAGTTTGCTTAACAGCTCATTGCCATAGTTTTGCCTAAAAAATCAATGAAACCATGAAAAAAATATTGTTCCCTCTGTTGTTCGCCTTTGCCCAGTTTTGTTTTGCCCAAAATAAGGAAGGTGTCATACATTTTGAAATGAAAATCAATATGCACCGTCGCATCCCTAAATACAGGGAAGATATGAAAGCCATGATACCTGAGTATCGTACTGAAAAACTACAACTTTTTTTTAATGCCACAGAGTCATTGTATCAGCCGGTTGACGAAGAAAATGAAGAAGACGAAGAAACAAACGGTGGTGGGATGCGGATGAGAATGATGCGTCCACAAACAGTTATTTACATAAAAGGTAGTCAAAAAATTGAACAGAGAGATTTTTTCGGAAAAAAATATCTTGTCGAAGATACGCTTAAACCTCGTGGCTGGAAACTGACTGAAGAAACCAAAACCATACAGGGCTATGTCTGCAAAAAAGCTACTTTTACAACCACTGCTAATATCAATATGTCCGGACCGGGTGGAGGTAATAACCGGCAAGTAAACCAGAATATTACTGCATGGTATGCCGAAAAACTGCCTTTTGCTGCCGGACCAGGTTTAAATCAGGGCTTACCGGGCATGGTGCTGGAAGTAGATGTGAATGATGGTGAAATGGTTATAACGACCAAAAGTGTCGAACTCAGAACCCTGAAAAAAGGAGAACTAAAAGCTCCAACCGAAGGTAAAAAAGTAACTGAGGCTGAATTCAGAAAACTGATGATGGAGCAAATGCCTCAGGGCGGCAGAATGATGAGAGATTAAAATTTTACAGAAATTCAATAAAAAGGTCTTACCCAATTGCATTGCTAAACGGGTAAGTCTTTTTTATTACTTAACTGATATGATGAAGGAGCTTTATTGAACTAAGTATGCAATCAATTTGTATTTTTGTTGGAGATTTTCTTATCAACAATCTTACTTTATGTTAGGCTTAAAACTTCCAACTGACCCACGCTGGACTGATATTGCAACCAAAAATATTGATGATATTCTGATAGACCATGCTTATTGTGAGCAGAAGGCTGCGTCCAATGGGATTTCGCTTATTGTACATTTTCCAGAAAAAGAAAAACTGGTGGAGGTTTGTACACAAATTGTAGCTGAAGAATGGAGTCACTTTGAAAGAGTACTTGAAAAGCTGAAAGACCGTGGCTATCAACTCGGACACAAACGGGCTGATGAATATGCTGTAAAACTTAATCAGCTCGAAAGAAAAGGAGGTAGTAGAGAAAGGCAGCTAATGGATAAACTTTTGATTTCTGCCCTGATAGAAGCCCGGAGCTGCGAACGCTTCAAACTACTTTCTGAGAATATAGAAGACGAAGATCTCAAAAAGTTTTACTATGAACTGATGGTTTCGGAGGCGGGTCATTATACGACTTTTCTGGATTTGGCGAAGGAATATTCTCCTGAAGCAGAAGTAAAAAAACGCTGGCAGGAATTTTTGGAAGCTGAATCCGAAATTATTGCCAGTCTTGAAATCCGGGCTGACAGAATGCACTGATAACTAAAAAACCGGCTTAAGAACTATTAAAATTATTTTACCTGTATTGAAATGGATATTAAAGAACTCAGAACTCTGGTACAACAGGGGGAGGGTTTTCATTTGGAATTTAAGCTCAAGGCTACACATCCTGAAAAAATTGTAAGGGAAATGGTAGCTTTTGCTAACTCTGATGGCGGAAAACTGCTGGTAGGAGTAGCCGACGACAAATCGATTCCGGGAGTAAAGTTTCCGGATGAGGAAGAGTACATACTGGAAAAAGCCATAACGCAACTGATAGATCCACCTCTTTCCTTCACTCTTGAAAAAATAACACTGCCCGACGAAAGAGGGGTATTGGTTTATAAAATAAATTCCAGTGAGCTAAAACCTCATTATGTAAAATTGCCGGAAAGTGAGGAGTTTGGAAAAACTTATGTAAGGGTGGCAGACAGGACTGTACAGGCAAGTAAAGAAATGAGGGAAGTATTAAAAGGAATTCGCAAGCAACGCAATTATCGTTTTGAGTTTGGTGAAAAAGAAAAAACACTGATGCAATACCTTGCCGGAAACCAGCATATTACAGTGGATGGATTTTCGGAAATAGCCAAAATTCCCCGTCAAACTGCCTCCCGAACGTTGGTTTTATTGGTTCTTTCTGGTGTTCTTCGGATTATTCCAGATGAAGAACAAGATTTTTTTGAAGCCATTGCCTGAAAATGCTAAAGCTCGTTTTTAACCCCAGCAATCACAGTTTCAGAAAAGATATTTTTAAGGAGTGAAAGTTAAAAAGAAGTGTGGTTCTAATGCTCTGCAACCGTCTGAAAATATTTTTCAATAGCACTGATGGCATTCCTGAATCGAATTTCCTCAGTGCCAGTTATTTCCACATAAGGCAGGTTGCGTTCAATCAGTTCCTTTCTGAAAAGTTCGTGCATTTCATTACGCAGGTGAGGCCGGTCACGAATATGGTCAGGTGTCCAGGGAACATCCAAATTGGTAAGTAAATAAAAATCATAATGCCTGGTTTGAATAAGAGGTTCTAACTCTTCAGGTACTTGTCCGAAATAGGCTTCAGAATAAACTTTGGTTTCGATAATATTCGTATCACAGAACAAAAACTGATTTGCTCCTGGAACTATGTTTTCCTCCAGTCTGATTTGCCCATAAGCAATAGGCATCACATCTTCCAGATGCACCACAATACGTTCATTATCAAGATATTCTCTGGCATATTCTGGCACCCATACAGTTTGGTAATGCTTTGCCAAAGCCTCTGCCAACGTAGTTTTTCCTGTTGATTCTGAACCGAACAATACAATTTTTTTTATCAAAAGTGTAGCTATTTTTTCTTAAATACTTTCCTGATTTTTCACAAAGGTACTTCTTTCTGACTGGGTTCTAGTTCTTTTTTCCACTCCAGATACCCTTTGTATGCCATTGCAGTAATAATCAGAAAGAAAACAGCAGTTGGATACAAGCCTTTGTACAGATACATGCCAACCGAAAGAAAATCTACAACCACCCAAACCAACCAATTTTGTAAAATCTTGCGGGCAAGCATAAACTGACCGATAAAACTAAAAGCTGTCAATGGGGCATCCATTTCAGGTACAGAGGCATCTGTAAAAATTTTTAATATCCAGTATAAAGCCATGGCAACAGGTATTCCACAAGCCAGCCATAGTATCATTTGATTGGATGAAAGTCTTATCACCTTTAGTTTCTCTTTATTTCTTCTGCCAAATAACCACTCATACCATCCATAAAAGCCACTTATCAGGTAAAAAATATTGAGCCCCATATCAGCATACAACTTTGTCTGAAAAAACACCACAATGTACATCAACACACTAATATTACCTATCAGCCATGCCCAATGAATCTGTTTTATATTCAGCCATACTCCTGTAACTCCGGCAATGAATCCAAGCCATTCGAGCCAGTTTTGGCTAAGATAAATTACAAAATTGTTGATAAACTCCATTTTTCTGTGAATAAGTAGCTGTTACCCTGTTGATAAGGCTTGTAAAAAATGTTCATTATTCCTGCAAAAAAGGGGTTATTTTTGTAAAAAAGAAAAAAACTGTGTTGTTGCGATTTACATAATTCAACCATTCAATTCCTTGTATTTTGAAACCACTTACTGCTTTTTCAAAAATGACTGAGTTTTTTGAAATATTTGATGAGCAAAACCAGCCTCTGCACTTTACCAAGCCACGACATGAAGTGCATCGGGATGGGGACTGGCATCGTACCATTCAGGTATTTGTAATAAACGAAAAAGAACAACTTCTCTGCAACCTGCGAAGTAAGGATAAAGACGTATATCCTGCATATTGGGATATTAGTGTAGGTGGGCATATCGCTCCTATGGAACACTCTCTGCAAACTGCTCTGCGGGAATTAAGAGAAGAACTGGGCATCAATGTACAGCCTCACGAACTGCGTTTTGTTACACATTTCAGTCTGGATGGATTTGATGAAACTACTCATCACACAGATCGTGAACATGCTACTGTATTTATTTACAAAACGCATCTGAATACTGATGATTTCAGAATGGCAGAAGATGAAATTGATGCCCTTGAGTTTTTTCCGGTTTCATTTATCAAACAAAGCCTCAAATCTGAAATACCTGCTATCCGGTTTGTACCACTTAAAACCCAATACTCTGAGTTACTCGATAAAATTTCTGACTTTCTGACTCATAATGAATGAGTTATTGACAGTTAATGGTCAGGTTTCAGCAATACAATGGTTTTAAAATCCGACAGATGAAAGGTATTATTTAAATACTGATGGCTGAAAATCTGAACGCTGAAATCTGATTACTCATTTTTTTATCTTATACTTGTGTATGAAAATTCTTCATACCGCCGACTGGCATTTGGGCAGAACCTTCAAAGGATATCCACTCTTAAACGAACAACGCTACGTACTCGAACAAATTGTTGAGCTCATTCGCCTGCATAAACCTGATGTATTGCTGATAGCCGGGGATGTGTATGACCGTTCGGTGCCTCCTGCCGAAGCCGTTGCTCTCTTTAATGAGATTATTGCGGAAATTGTACTCAATCAGGAAACTTCTATTATTGCCATTGCCGGCAACCACGACTCTGCCGAAAGGCTCAATTATGCCCAGGGAATCTTAGGCAGACAAAACTTTCATATTTTCGGTTCATTTCAGTTACCTGTTCCCAAAGTGGTGCTGGCAGATATTTTCGGGAAAGTTCATTTCTATTGTGTGCCATACATCGAACCTGAGCAAATGCGTCAGCTTGTGCCTGACCAAACTTTTAAAACACATCAGGAAGTGATGCAATACATTGTAGATGAAATTACAGCCCAGCATCCGGAAGGAGAAAGAGCCGTTTTTGTAGGACACAGCTTTATTATAGGTGGGGAAGTTTCGGAGTCAGAAAGACAGATTGTAAGCGTGGGAGGGTCTGAGTGTATTGCTGCTGAATTATTTGCACCTTTTCATTATACGGCTTTAGGGCATTTGCATGCACGACAATCTTTTCTGAACGGGAAAGTGAGGTACTCTGGTTCGGTTTTTAAGTATTCGTTTTCAGAGGTTTTACACGAAAAATCAGTTACTTTACTTAATATGGATGGCAATGGTGACTGTAAGTTTGAGTTTTTGCCACTTATTCCCCAAAATGATGTATTACGGGTAAAAGGTCGTATCATAGAAAACAAGTTTGTACTCAGTGACGAAAACAAAGTACAACCCAAAGATTCTGATTTTTTGGAGGTTTTACTTGAAAATGATGAAATTGTACTGAATGCCATGCAGATTGTACAAAAGAAATTTCCAAATACTTTGTCTTTGCCTATTAATCGGACTTATTTTTCTCAAAAATCAACACCTGCCCTCGAGACTTTTCAGCAAATTACTGAAATTGAACTTTTCAGGGATTTTTATAAGAAAATCAACGGCAAAGAACTCGACCCAGACAAAGAATCTTTCCTCAAAGAAGCCATCAAACAGGCAAAAGCCGATGAAGAATAAAGTAAAGTATTTCTTACAGATTGATTTATAATTTATGTTCTTCCAAATTACACTTTCTGTAATTTTGTAGTTTATTGTAGCTATTTACCTCCCTTTCATGAAGCCGATTTCTCTGAAACTGCAAGCCTTTGGGGCTTTTGCCAAACCTGTATCGCTGGATTTTTCTGTTTTCGACAAACACAGGCTTTTTCTGATTCACGGACAGACCGGGGCTGGCAAAACCACCCTTTTTGATGGCATGTGTTATGCACTATATGGAGAAGCTACCTACCGGGATGCAGCGAAAATGCGTTCCCAGTTTGCTGATAGTCAAACAGATACTATTGTAGAATTTATTTTCAGAATGCGAGACCGGCTGTATCGGATTGAAAGACGGGTATATGTGGTAAAGCAGCGTAAAAAAGAAACACCCGAAACAGACAATGCAGAGGAAGTAAAATTAGACACCAAACAGGTTTTTTCGGAAATAGATGCTGCCGGAAATCCTCTGGGTGAAATACTGACTAAAATCCGGGACATTGATGAAAAAGTGAGGGAGATAGTCGGTTTCAGTGCCGAACAGTTTAAGCAGATTGTCATTTTGCCTCAGGGCAAGTTTGACGAGCTCATCCGGGCAAGCAGTGATGAAAAAATGCCTATTCTGAAAGAGATTTTTGATGCTTATATATTTGAAAAAATCACCGAAAAACTCATCGAAAATCGAAAAACTTATGAAAAACAACTGGAAAATATTACTCAGCAAATCACATTCCACCTGAGAAGTGCAGGACTTAGCAAGGAAGAGGAAGAAGATATATTACTTCAACAAATAACCGAACTTGAAGCCCAGATGCCGGATTTTAACAAGGAGCTGACAGCAAAGGAAGAGATTTTCAAACAATCTCTGGCAGCATTTGAACAGGTAAAAGCTATAGCTTCTGACTTTTTGGAGTATGAAAAAATTTCACAAACACTTTCAGTCCATCTTCAAACAGAAAACCAAATTGTAGCCCAACAAAAAGTACTGGCAGATGCTGAAAAAGCGGAAAAGCTACGACAACCCATAGAAAATCTGCATGAACTGGAAAAACAGATTGCCGAAACACAGCGTCAGATTACAGAAGATGAAAAAAGCTGGAAAGAAACTCAAGTAAAGCTGAAAGAAGTAGAAGATGAAGCCAGAAAAATAAAAACACTTGAAGAAAATCTGGATAAAATCAAACAAAAAATTCAGAAATATACCGAACTCAAACCCAAAACTCAGGAAATTTCCAGATTGGAGAGAGAATTACAAAATATTGAAAGTCTGGGAATTACCAAACGCAAAGACAGAGAAAAAGCTGAAGCCGAACTCAAAGGCTTTACTGATAAACTTGCCGAAATGGAAATCAGAGAGAAACAACTGGAGCCTTTGGCAAGACAAAAATCGGGCTTGGAAGTGATTTGGCAGGACTGGCAAAAGTTGCAAACCAAACACAAAAAACTGCTTGAAATCACTTCAAATCTCCAGGATTTTGAGTTTGACATGAAGCAAAAGCTCCGTATTTCGGATGAAGCAAACAGCCTTCGCCAGCAAAAAGAAACAGAATACAACTGGTATGACAGAGTATGGCGGGATAGTCAGGCTGCCAGTTTTGCCAGTCAGCTTACCGACAATCAACCTTGTCCGGTATGTGGCTCTCTGCATCACCCCCATCCTGCCCTGCCAACCGACCAAACTGTAACTGACCTCGAACTCGAAAATGCCAGGATGGTTGCTGAAAAAGCCCGTTTTGCTTATGAAAAAGCACAGCAAGACTATGTAAAAGCCCGTGAAAATTTTGCTTCACAACAGGTTTCTGTTAAAGCCCTTCAGGAAGAAATCGGTGAAAAGTATAACTTATCGTTAAAATCATTTGAAGCAGAAGTACAAAAACATGAGCAAGCTTACCGGAAAGCGGAAGAAGCTGAAAATGAGTTGAACAAAATTGCCGAGACAACACAACGTACCAAGCTGTATATTGAAAATACAGAAAAACAACGAAAATCGCTTGATGCAGAGGTTTCAGGACTACGGGAAAAGTACTCGGTTACCAAAGAGAAACTCAAGCTTTTGCAACAGGAAATGCCCGAAAACTTGAATTCAGAAAGTTTACTTGAAACTGAAATCCAAAAACTTACAACAGAAAAAGAAGAAACTGAATCGTATATCAGACAAATAGAAAAAGCTCGGGAAGATGAACGCTCAAGGGCAGATATGCTGAAAGGCAGCCTTGATCGTAACCGTAAAAATCTGGAAGAAAACCAGAAAGAGGTATCTAAAAGACGAATTTATGTGCAGGAATTATTGCTTAAAAATAATTTTTATGCCACGGAAGATGTAAAAGGGCTATTAAAAACAGAAAATGAAATCAAAGCCTTAAAAGCAGAAATTGAAAACTGGAATCTTAAAAAAGTACAAATAGAAACTCAGCAAAAAACCTACCTGATTAAACTCGAAGGGAAAGTTCGCCCTGACATTGAATCATCTGAACAGAAAAAAAATGAAAATGAACATTTACTCAAAGAGTATCAGACATTTGTAAACCAGAAAAATACATTATTGTCTCAACTTCGTAAAGCCTGGCAGGAGATTGAAAATCTGAAAGCAGGTTCTAAAAAAATGCACGAAGATTTTAGTCATATTAAACTTCTTGCAGATATTGCCAATGGCAGAAATCCTGTAAAGCAAAAATTTGAAGCCTATGTTTTATCTGTTTTTCTGGATGAAGTATTGCAATATGCAAACAAGAGACTCGATTTGCTTTCTCAGGGCAGGTATCAGTTGCTGATAAAAACAGGTTTTACAGGTGGCGGTAAAGATACAAGTCTGGATTTGGAAGTTTTTGACAGCTATAACAACAAAAAACGAGATGTTCAAAGTTTGTCAGGTGGTGAAACTTTTTTTACATCACTGGCACTGGCTTTGGGCTTGGCAGATGTAGCAACTGCCCGTGCAGGGGGATTAAAACTGGATGCTATCTTTATTGATGAAGGTTTTGGAACACTTGACTCTGAAACACTTGATTTGGCTATCCGAACACTTACCAATCTTGATGGAGAACATCGTCTTGTCGGCATTATTTCGCATATCACCGAACTGAAAGAACGTATTTCGGGAAGACTGGAAGTAATCAAAGACAAATCTGGCAGTTATTTACAGGTAGTAGCTTAAAAAAATATTTCCTCAACTGAATGCAGATTCGGTTGAGGAAATATAACAGAGCCATCAATTAACGAAATAACAAAGGAGCTATTTGAAATAAATCTTCCCGCCAGACAGGCCATGTATGTCCTCCAGGGCTTTCGTAATAAGTAAAATTAATTTTCAACTCCTTCAACCGGGAAAGCATTACCTGACAATTATTATAAGCAATATCTTCTTTACCTCCCATAGCTATCCAGAAAAGTTTCAGATTCTCATTAACTTTTGAAGTATTACTCTTCATAAAATCATATTGTGTATCTGAAATACTTTTTTGATTAGGCAGCCAACCTGAGCTAAATACACCTAAATAAGCAAACAAATCTGTATTATAAATACCTGCATATAAGGTTTGCAGCCCTCCCATTGACAAGCCAGCCAAAGCCCGGCTCTTGGCATCTGTTTTTACCTGATAGTTTTTTTCAACAAAGGGGATGACACTCTGTTTTAACTCAGACTGAAAAAGTTTTAAGAAATTTTCGTCAAAACCAGGAGAACCTACATTACCATCTATCATCACCACCAGCATGGGAACAGCCTTTTGTTCGGCAATCAGGTTATCAAGTATAATATCAGTTTTACCCTGCATTGCCCAACCTCTTTCATCTTCTCCGCCTCCATGCAAAATATACAATACCGGATATTTTTTGGTTGCATTAGCATCATAACCGGGAGGAGTATAAATAAAACATCTCCTCCATGAATTAGTGATACCCGAATAATATTGTTTCATGCGAATATCGCCATGAGGGACATCCTTCAGTTTATAGAAGTCATCTCCTTTAAAAGGAATTTCTATACCACTTGCCATGCGTCCCATACCATAAAAGGCTTCACTTGCCGGATCAGCTACGGCTATGCCATCTATAAGCAACGAATAGTAATGAAAACCCCCACTTATCGAATCAGTAGTTACCGTCCAAAATCCTTCACTATCTTTGGCAAGATCATATTTTTTGCCCAAATCAATTTGCACTTTCTGGGCATCAGGAGCTTGTAAGCGAAAAACAACACGATTGTCTGGCAAAATCTGGGGATACTTGGCTCTTCTTATATTGGTTGAAGCCGGGATTCCCAAAATGCTGTATTTATTAAACAAGGATTTATCGAGAGGCTTAAAAAGTAATTGCGAAAACATAAACAAGTCATTTTTCCATACCTTAAAATCATGACCTCCAGGCTCAACATAAAAAATATGAGGAACATCGTGAGCCAGCATATAGTCGTGTGTACGCTGACTAAAGGACATCAGATTGTCCTTGTCACCACAAGAAATCCAGAGAAGTTTTAGTTTATCACGGGCTTCCGCAGGATTAGGTAACAGAGCTTCTGGTTTTTTGGTATTGGGAGCCGAAGAAAAACCTCCTACCCAGGCAAAAGTATTAAGATTACCCAAGCCAAAATTCAACGATTGTCCCCCTCCCATAGATAATCCGGCAACTGCTCTGTGTTCACGGTCTTTATAAACCGGATATTTTTTTTCTACAAAAGGAATAAGATCGTTAAGCAAGTCCTTTTCAAATACAGCAAAAGCCTGTACCTTCAAACTGTCAAAAATATTACCCACAGGGCGGTCGTCTTTCATTGCCCTTCCGTTGGGCATCACTACAATCATGGGCTCTGCCTTTTGCCCGGCATACAAATTGTCTAATATTATCTGAGGGTTACCATTTTTGAGCCACTCTTTTTCATCACCTCCAATGCCATGCAAAAGATATAAAACAGGATATTTTTTCTTTGCAGAATAATTAGGAGGAGTATAAATTAAAACTTTTCGAGAAGTACCTACTGTTTTTGAAACGTATGAAACAGTGTCAATTTTTCCTTTTAAAATTCCAGTCTGTTCCTCATCAAAACCTGATGGAGCTTGCCTGACAAGCGATTGAGCAGAAGATGATAATTCAGGAATGATGAGTAATGCGATGAGTATGATAAGCCTTTTCATATTAAAAAATTTATTGAGATAATTGTTGGGAAGCGAATCATTGATTGACAAAAATGTATTTTAATTTAACGTGAACTCAGGATTAAATTTATTCTTAAGTTGTTGTTTGTTAAAGACTTAATGGACTTTCATTTAGCTAATTTCCAGCTTTTTTTCATTTAGAGACCTTCTTACTTTTTTGTATGCCCAAAAAAGTAAGCAAAAAAAGCAGCAGGGCAAAAGCGATAGCTTTTGAGCCAGCCTTGTGATAGGACGAGCAAAAACTAACCCTGACATTTCTAAATCTCTTGTCATTTTTGTAAGGATTTCGGGTTAGTTCACGCTGCTGTTGCATCTCTACCCTCTTTTTATCCCGAATTCACGTTAATTTACCCGAAACCAGTCAAAATCCACATAGCCACCTGTTTGTCGGGTAGCATAGTTGAATAAACCAAACTTGTTTCCGGTAAAAATTTTCAGATTAAATCTCATTTCCAGTTCATTCCCAAGAGCAACAAATGTTTTGTTATCAAAGCTATAAGCAAAGCTTGCTTTTTGGTTTTTATTGGAGGCAATCGTCCTGAAGTAAATCACTGACTGACTGGTTTTAATTGAATCAATGATTTTCCCATTGTTTACCATTTCAATGTATTTCAAACCATTTTCCTGTCTTACCGCTATAAAGGCATAGGGTTCCTGAAATACAGTCAGTCCACTTATATCTCCATCTTTCATGCCCGAAACGTCAATCTTGGTAGTGGCTGTAGTAGGGATATTTTGGTTATACTTGGCAAATGGTCTTTGAGTCAGCATATTCGGAGCTTCACGAAGATTAGTTACGACTCTGCTGGTAATAATTCTGAGATGCCCGGGCTTTTGAGTAAGTGACCAGTGCAATGTATCAGGATTGTGATTCCAGCCCCATTGCATACCCAGTTTCTTTGCATTGAATTCATCTGAAACCGGCAAGCTCGTAACAGGATAATTTTTGTCTGTGAGAGGCTTTTTATAAGTAGTTACAGCTTTGCCATTTATACCCACCATAGGCCAGTCGTTTACCCATTTAACTGGCTGTAAAGAAGGAAATCGTCCAAAAGGCCCACTATCCACAAAAAGCACTGTCCACCACTCTCCTTTCGGGGTTTGTATGAGTGCTCCCTGATGGATTCCAAAGTTTATGCCTTTGGTTGTATCTCTTATAACAACCTGTTGCTCATAAGGACCATAGATATTTTTAGCTCGTAAAGCCACCTGAATACCATCCAGTCCTCCGTATGTACAATACAGGTAATAATAGCCATTGATTTTATACACATGGCTTCCCTCCAGTCCTTTTCGAATATCGCCGGTATAGACAAGCGAATCTTTGCTGACAGGAGCAAAATTAGCATCCAGTTCTGTAATGCTTATTTTACTGTAGCCATGTGCCACATAAATTCTCCCGTCTGTGTCAAAAAACAAACCGGGGTCATAAAATCCTTTAGGTAATTTTTTGATTTCCCAAGGACCTTCAGCTTTGGAAGCACTGCAAATAAATCCGCCTTCATCCAGTGTAATAAACAAGAGATAAAACTTTCCGTTATGGTATTTCAAACTCGTAGCCCACTGTCCGTGTCCATATCGTTGACAATCTTCGAGATTGTAGCATTTACTGAAATCAAAACGGGGAACTGCATTGCTGCAATATTCCCAATTTACTAAATCTTTTGATTTTAGAATAGTGACACCAGGAAAAACAAACATAGTAGTACTGACAAAATAATAGGTATCTCCTACAAGTATTACATCAGGGTCAGGAAAATCGGCAGGTATCACAGGGTTGGTATAAGTGCCATTTCCATTATCACTGTGTATATTTTGGGCAGTGGCAGTACTCATAGAGATAAGCAAGCCGTACAAAGCTATTATAAGCAGTTGTGTTACAGTAACTAAGCATTTCATTTGAATTAGTAATTACTTTTTAAGATACATTGGGTCATTTCCTGCATATTTCAGATATTTGAAAGAAGCACTATTTGCAGATTTTTCTCCAGTTGAAGTAGCGTACATTCCATAGAGACAACCAATAAATCCACCAGCTTCACGTGTACTTAAAAACTTCGCATCTACTTTATCTTTTAACAACTTCCATCCTTTCCCCTCATCTGAAACATAGAAACTGTAATACTCTCCCTGAGAAACTATACGCAGCCCTGTTTTTTTGTCTTTTGCAGAAAGTAAAACCTCAGCCAGCAATTGCATGGATTTCTCTTTTGCATTGCTTTTATACAATTCTACAACGGGCTGCTGATTTTGGTTAACAGATTTGCAGAGCAAATAAAAATGGTCTTCACTCTGAAAAATAAGTAACCCAGCCTTTTCATTTGAAGAAGAAGGAATAAAGCTAATCTCAGTTTCGGCACTGCTGTATAAGTGTTGCTGACGTTTGCCTACAAACGAAGGGTTGCTTAAATCCATGCAGGTTTCAGGTTTTAACTTTAAAGTAAGCCCCTGCTGCTTAGAAAGAGAAAAAGAAGTGCTGTCAATTGTACGCATGAACAACAGTGAAGGATCAAGCTTTTTTTCAAAACTTAAAGTATATTGAAAATTACCTGCCTGTGGCAATAGTTTTTCCTGTTTAGTCTCTTTAAATGATGCAGTATATGTATATTTTACTTCTTTGTATTCAGGATTAATGATGGGCCAATCATCTTTCCATTCTACTGGAGCAATAAAAGTCTCCCTGCCTGTATTGTAATAATCGCCTGTATAAGGTCGTACCGCAAGAAAAATCGCATAAGTTTTTCCATCAGGTCCCTCTACAAACTGGGCATGACCTGTGGAAGTAACCGGATTTTTGCGGTCATCCGGAAGATTACGTTGCGTAAGAATAGGATTATTTTCATAAGGGACATAAGGTCCCCAGACTGATTTACTCCGAAAAACCACCTCCGAATGGTTTACAGAAGTACCACCCTCTGCTGCATAAAGATAATACCAGCCATTTCGGGACATAATATGCGGACCTTCAATCCAGACTGGTTTTTTGGTTATATCTACTCCACCATTTACAAGTATTTTTTCTTCTCCGGTTACTTTCAGGTTTATGGCATCAAATTCATACATCCTGATAGTCCGGTGTCCTGAGTAAGTAGGTTTATTGTCAGGAGCATCACTGTTATAAATAATGTAGGCTTTGCCAGATTCTTCAAAATAAAGAGAAGGATCAATACCTCTTACTTCTGGTATCCGAACCGGATTGCTCCACGGACCAGCAGGATTTTTGGCAGTTACAACAAAATTACCATCATGATCAATGTCTGTGCAGGTAACATAATAAGTACCTTTATAATAGCTGATTGCTGGTGCAAATAGTCCACGGGTCATACGCTCACCCATAAAATCCATCTGGGAAGGACGGTCAATTACATTTCCGATTTGTTTCCAGTTTTTTAAATCCTTGCTATGAAATACTGGAATACCCGGGAAATAAGAAAAGGTAGAATTGATGAGATAATAGTCTGTCCCAACCTGAACGATACTTGGGTCTGGATAAAAACCTGTCAGTATTGGATTGACTAAAGTAATATTCTGGGCAAAATTACTTTCATAAAAAAACAGGCTTAGCAAAACATACCAAAATCTGGCAAAAGTAAATTTCATATCGATTTGTTTATAGGTTGGCTTATTGATTTCCTGAATGAAAGGCACTGGTATTGAAAAAATCAGTAATAACTACATTAAATAATACAAATTGTTCCTTGATAAGTTTTATTACTTAGCAAATGTGTAAATATGACACAAAATATTTCAAATACAATTCTTTTTCTGTCTTAATTTATGAATAATCGTTTAATTCTATTTTTTAATAAGCATTGCTCTCCTCTGAAGTTGAATTTTTAACTCAACCAGCAATTCTTTAAAGTATTTTGGATAAAATATTGACAGCAGGATTGTGGGGCTTTTTTGCAAAAAATTCTTTAAAATAACTCAAACAGATGCACAGAGACATAGCTCCATACATCTGTCTGAGTTTAATTTCTTTTAAATATTAATAACCAGTATTCTGGGGAAATTTAGGACCTTCCACTACCCTGTCAATCTGTGATTGTGGAATGGGTCTGAGTGTATGGTAATCCTGAATATAAGGAGCAGCTTCCGGGTTCCATGCTTTTACACGTCTGACCAGAGAGCGGGTACGCACTAAGTCATGCCATCTTTGCCATTCTCCAAAAAACTCACGACTGCGTTCATCCAAAATAAAATCCAGGGTTACGTCAGCAGGAGTAATTGTCATAGCTGCAACAGCTGCACTATTTTGAGGAGCTGTATTGGTTTTACGAAATGCAGCCCGTTGCCTTATTACATTGATATAGGCAGCCGCTTTAGTAGCATCTCCTGCTTTAAAATAAGCCTCTGCTCCTGTCAGATACACATCAGAAAACCGATACAATACACATGGTCTTGTAGAAGGGTCATTAAAGTTAGCTCCCCGGCTTGGATCCATAAATTTTTTGATAGCAGGAAAAATATCGCTTTTCCACAAGCTGGGAGGCACAACAATCCCTTTAAAGGGTCTGCTTCCAACAAATTGAGGAGCACCAGTTACTTCATAATCAGGAAGCCAGACTGCGGTATCTACACCAACTACGGTTGTATAGCCAATACCACGGCTATTATTGGCAGCACTGACTGAATTAGTAACTGATGTATTGGAAATATAAACTGAATAAAATGTATTGGCATATCTGGAATCTACATCCCGGTTTACAAAAGCCTGACCCAAAAAGTAATCTTTTCCTGCATTTGTTCCTGTTGTCCATTTGTAACTGTTAGGTCGCATACGCTGATAAGGACGACCATAATAGGAATCACGAATCATCCCTGAAGTACCATTATTCACTAAATTTCCGGCAGCATTTTTATAAGAATTGACCCCACTATTATTCGGATAATTCCAGTTAGTAAACCATGGGGTAAGATTTTGGGCAGCCCCACTGCTGGCAGCTCCTCCTACACTGTAATAACCATATTTTGGGTCAAGCATGTGATCACTAACAAACATAGTTTCTTTACCATAATCATTAGCAGGTACAAACGCATCACCGTAATCTTGCCATAAATCAAGACCGTAGGTAGTCTTATTTGCAATAATATCAGCACAAAGAGCTGCAGCTTGAGTAAAATCTGCCTGAGTATTGTTTAGCCAACCCCGAGTCAGATAAACCTTTGCCAAAAGTAATTGTGCAACTGGCTTAGTAGCAGCTTTACCAAGAAAAGGTGTTGTGGGCTGATTTGGCAAATCAGCTGCAGCTTCTGTCAAATCCTTTATAATCTGATTATATACATCAGCAACTGGCTGACGTGATGCAGCCTGGGAAGGTACCGTGATAAATTCTGTATTTAATGGAACTTCACCCCAGGTTTGAACCAGATAAAAATACCAGAACCCCCGTAAAAACTTTGCCTGTGCTAAATATTGTTTTCGGGTAGCATCTGGCAGGTCAACAGTTTGACCATATTTCAATACACCATTCAATGTATTAATATCCTGAAATGCAATTCCCCAAGCAGAGCCAAAGTTACTTCCATTGAGTCCATTATAATTAAATACAGGACCACTTCCACTGGCTCCTACCAAAAATTCATCTGTGCCTGCCTGCATCTCATTGGTAAAACCTTCTGTACCCCACTGGCTTCGCAAATCGTTATAAACGCCTGCAATACCTCCAAGTACACCGGCAGAGCTATTAAAAAAGGAAGGTACAACCTGAGCTTGCGGACGTTCTTCCAGTATCTTTTCACAACTGGTACTAAACAAAACCGTAAGCATTATAACAAGTATGATTTTTATTTTTTTCATTGCTATGTCAGTAATTAAAATTTGAGATTAAAACCTAAAGTAAACTGTCTGACCGGAGGGTTATTCATGTTTACAGCAATCTGACGTGTAGGAGCTCCGGACTCACCTGAATTTTGTGGATTTACTGTACTGTCAGCATAACCATTTCCTTCAGGATCAAATGAAAGTTTGTCTCTGACAAGTGGCGAATAAATGATAAAAGGATTAGTAGCATTAAGATAAACCCGTACTGAACTTGCCCCAATTTTTCTGATTAACTGACTGGCAAATGTGTAACCGATATTGATACTACGACATTTGATGAATGAACCATCATAATAACCAAGTGTAGAGCCAAAGAAAGCCACAGCATTGCTGGCATCAGGGGCAGGAAAGGCATTAGTTGGATTAGTATCAGTCCAATAATCTACTTTTACCTGATTTACCCGGCTTTGGTTGAAGAAAGCAAAACCACCAGCACCTGAAGAATTACCTGTCAGATAAGGCACTAATACTTTCATCCCCATTCTGGCAAAAGTTACAATAGAGGCATCAAAGTTTTTATAGCTAAACCGGTTCGTAAATCCTCCTTCCCACTTTGGTTGAAAATTACCAATAATCTGACGGTCATCAGGAGTAATTTTTCCATCTTTATTTACATCTTCTACACGTATCTGTCCGGGAAATTGTACTGGCGTAGTTTGTTGTGACAATGTACCATTGTCCTTATCTGATAATTGCCAGATACCTATTTTTTTATAGTCATAAATAACCGTCAGAGGCTCTCCTACAAACCATCCGTTACCTTTATTAAATTGTTCTTCCGGAGTAGTGAGCTGCACTATTTTTTCCCGGTTAAAGAAGTAGGTTACATCAGCACTCCAGTTAAAGCCATCTTTATTTCTGAAAATCTCAAAAGTAAGAGAGGATTCAAAGCCTCTACCCTCTGTTTTTCCAAGGTTTTTCAGAGTAGAACCGGCTCCATTGCTGGGTGGCAGATTAACAGATAGAAGGATATTTTTGGTTTGTTGTTTATAAATATCAAATGTACCAGTGATTCTATTATTCAGGAATCCAAATTCAAGACCTATATCATATTGGGAAGTAGATTGCCATCCCAGATTAGATGCCGGAAGGCTGGTAACAGTATAAGCCAATTGCTGTCCTGAGGTGCTTGTTCCAAAATTGTAGTATCCTGTTGATAATGCTCCCAATGTGGCATAAGCTCCCACATTCCGGTTTCCGGAAATACCCCAGCCTCCTCTTACTTTTAAATTAGAAAGAAAGGATACATCTTTCAAGAAACTCTCTTCAGCAACGTTCCATCCCAATCCAATAGCAGGATAATTAAAATACTGATTACCAGGCGAAAGCGTAGAGGAACCATCTCTTCTCATGGTCATCGTTATCAGGTAACGGTCATTATAACTGTAATTAATCCTTCCCATATAAGAAAGCAATCCTACTTCAGAAAAAGTACCACTTCCTGTAGGTTGTCCTGATGCAAGAGCAAAATTTGCAGTACTAATATAATCTGCCGGAACACCTTTTACATTAAAACTACTTCCCAGTGAGTGGTTTTTTGTAATTTCAAATAGCCCGGTTACACCTATTTTATGCTTTCCGATAGTTTTATCATAATACAGCAAATGCTGGAAGTTTATATCCCAGTACTCTGTATTGCTTATGTCTGCATTAGAGGAAGACTGAACAGTAGCAGTATTAAAATAAGTGTTAGGACCAGCATAGCCATTATAGTTTGACTGGCTAAAATTTAAGCCAGCATTAAATCTATACTTCAACCCCTCATAAATATTTACTTCAGCAAATAAGCTGTTAAAAGTTCTGAGTGATCGGGTACGTCCCAAAATCGAACCACTTTTTGTAATAATAGTAAGTGGATTTACCTGTGCAGCATCTATAGAGCCAGCAGCAGGATATAAATTTAAAGAACCATCCGCATTATAAACTGAAGCCAAAGGGGTTAGCCTCACAAGACCAGAAGGAATACCTCCACCGCCAGGGTTATTTTGATAAGTAAGCGTATTGATTGTATTGAGTCCTATTTTAACATATTTACCAATCTTCTGGTCTAAAGTACCTCTGATTGTATATCTTTGAAAATCCTGGTTAGGGATAATACCTGTCTCGTTAAAATAACCAAGACCCAAACCATATTGAGTACTTTCTGTACCACCCTGCAAGCCAAGCTGGTGATTCGTCATATAGCCTTGCTTATAGATTAAGTCTTGCCAGTCTGTTGAAACTCCGGCTGCAAGAGCATCTTTTTCTGCCTGCGTGAGGAGATAACCGGAGGTTCCGGGATTGGTACGATTATAAGTGGCAGCATCTTCTTTAAATTTGGCATATTCCTGCCCGTTCATGATGTTGTACTTTCCCATGATGTTTGTGATGCCATGATAGCCATCATAAGTAAGCACAGGTTTTCCGGTTTTACCTCTTTTGGTTGTAACCAATATAACCCCGCCTGCTCCTCTTGAGCCGTAAATAGCTGTAGCAGAAGCATCTTTCAGAATTTCTATATTGGCAATATCATCCGGATTGATGTCATTCAATCCCCCAAAAGGTATTCCATCCACCACCACCAAAGGACCATCAAGACCATCACTTGACCCTGAGCTTGTAGTAAGAGTTCTGTTACCCCTAATTCTGATTTGACCCTGTGAACCGGGAGTAGAACCATTGCTAACTATGGATACACCTGCTGCCCTGCCTTTTAGCTGTGTAATAAGATTGGGAGCAGGAACCTCTTTCAGAGTGGCTTCTGTAACAGAAGCTACTGCTCCGGTAACATCTCTTTTGCGTTGTGTACCATACCCTACCACTACAACTTCTTCAAGCGTTTTCAGGTCTGGTAAAAGTGTTACATTGATAACATCTCTGGTACCCACACTTACTTCTTCGGTTACATAACCGATTATCGAAAATACAAGAATAGCACTTGAAGCATCATCTACTGCTATTTTATAATTACCTTCAACATCAGTCACAGTTCCACGTGTAGTATTTTTTATCTGCACATTGACACCAGGCATACTCATACCATTTTCATCAACAACCTTTCCTGAGATTTGTGTCTCCATGTGATTGTCCAAAATCAAATGAACAGTTTCAGTGGTGGGCTTCAATATATGGGTTTGAAAGTCTTCGTGCCCTACTTTGTGAGCAATTTGTCGGTTAAAATGTGTCTGTAATGGTCCGTCAAAAGCACTTGCATTGCAGATGAATAAAAGTACAAGCCCAATTTGTATGCCTGCAACTTTCAATAACCTGAAGCAAACTGTGTGTTTAAGTAAATAGTGATACATAGATTGCATGTTTTGTTGTTTAAACAGTTGAAACAAAGCTTTCTTCTGAATTGCAGGAAAAGCTGAATAATGGTTAAAAGGATAACCGAATAATTAATTATGCAGATTGTAAATCGTTAATGCAGCGAAAGCTTTACTACAAACTTCTCTGTTTTTGAAGTTAGAAAATATAAATATTCAGCCAAATAATATAACAAATGATGTAAAAAGTACTAATTTGTAATTATTAAATACTCATTTCTCAGCTACCTCAACCATATTTATACTTTATAAGATATTTTGCTCAGAGGCACAAGAAAGCAGAAGAGAGATATTGTGCAGTAACTTATATCGATAAAAAATAAAGTGTGTAAAAAAGACTTGTCATGTTCTGGAATAAACTCTGCCAATTGAGGTTCTTTCTCAAGATATGGTAAGTCTAAAATATGTAACTTCTGAAGGGGGGTATTATATCATAAAAAAATAACAGATATACTACGATGAGCTATAAGATGATTTTTTCTTTCATCACTCATCGTTATTTTGGGGTTTTTATTTTTTCAATCTCCATGTCATGTTTAGACGAATAGTTTCTTCACTTTTCATGCCTAATAAAACCATTTATATATTTTTCATACATAATTTTGACTTCTCTGTAATAAAAAGGTTTATAAAAAAGCCCTGTAATTTGTTCTTACAGGGCTTTGGCGAGTTTTAAGCGATAACTTTTCGGGTATTAAGTACTTTTTCAAAAGCTTCCAGAAAAATATCTGCATCTGACTTTTGAAGTGCCAGTGAAGGAAGCAACCGTATGGTATTTTTACCGGAGTAGCCCGTGAAAATATGTTTTTCAAACAAAAGTTTTTTGCGAATGTCATCCATACCACCTTCAACTTCAATTCCAATCATCAAACCTTTGCCTCTTACTTCTTTTATATCGGGCAAGCCTTTCAGATTTTCAGCAAGATATGCCCCAACAAAGGCAGCATTTTCAATCAAATTTTCATCTTTCATTACATCAAGCACAGCAATACCTGCGGCACAGGCAAGATGATTTCCGCCAAAAGTAGTACCCAACATACCATGTATCGCCTGAAATTTAGGATTAATAAGAACTCCTCCAATCGGAAAACCATTACCCATTCCTTTGGCAGTTGTAATCAAATCAGGTTCAATACTGTAGTGCTGGTGGGAAAAGAATTTTCCGGAACGCCCATATCCACATTGAACCGAATCAAGAATCAGCACTGCTCCAAATTTGTCACACAGATGGCGAGCTTTCTGTAAAAATTCTCCACTTGTAACATTAATGCCACCTACACCCTGTATGCCTTCTACAATTACTGCACAAATTTCTTCACTCATAGCATATTCGAGAGCTTCTGTATCATTAAAAGGAATAAACTGCACATGGTCGTTGGCATTGATAGGAGCAACAATAGCCGGATTGTCAGTTACAGCTACTGCTCCGGCAGTACGCCCATGAAATGATTTTTTAAATGCAATTACCTTTTTGCGTTTGTTATAAAACGAAGCCAGTTTCAGGGCATTTTCATTAGCCTCAGCACCAGAGTTACACAAAAACAGGGCATAATCTTCATAACCTGATAGTTTACCAAGTTTTTCAGCCAGTTCTTCCTGTTGTGGAATTTTAACAGAATTGGAGTAAAATCCAATGGATGAAAGTTGTCGGCTTAGTACCTCTACATAATGAGGGTGTGTATGACCGATAGAAATTACGGCATGTCCTCCATAAAGGTCTAAATACCTGGTTCCATTTTTGTCCCAGACGTAGCTTCCGGCAGCTTTTACCGGCTCAATATCATAAATCGGATAAACATTAAAAAGATTCATGTTGCCTATCATACCAGACTCCGGTGAGTTACAAAGTCGGTAAGATTGCAAAAATAATTCCTGCAATTGATATTATATTTAAAATTATTGCAGAAATAAATAAAAAATGAGCTATTCTGGTTAATAGAATAGAATTTGTTTCTTCTCTGTCAAACAAGTGTATTATTTCTGAAGCTATAATCAGATAAGCTCCTATGATAAGAGCGAAACAAATGTAGGCATAGTAAGGAGACAAGATACTCAGTTTTTCATAAATAGCTCCAATAGCTGCCAACCATATTCCTGCTATAAAGCCATGATATCTTGTGTATGATGCAGTGTTAAACTTCAAAACTGACAAATTTTTAATCAACACGCCAATAAAAGAGAGCAATAGCATAATCAGACCGTGAAAAACAATAGTTGTATTCATGAAGTACAAACTCTGATTATAAAAAACTAAAAAGAAAAATTATTCTTTAGCATAAATTTCACACAATCCTTATAAGAACCGAACCCTGCAAGACTTTATTATCCAAGCATTCATGGTCATAATCTTAACTCTTGTGGGATTAAGTGATTTTAACTTTATGCTTAATATTTGTCTAAAATAGTCTTTTCTACAACTTTGGGCAAGTGAGTATGCTCCAGTGTATGAATTTTTTCGGCAAGTATTTCAGCAGTATCACCCGGTAAAATCTCACACTCAGCCTGAAAAATAATATTTCCTTCGTCGTAATGCTTGTTGGTAAAATGAATAGTGATACCTGATTTTGGTTCATGGGCAGCAATGACAGCTTCATGTACTTTCATGCCGTACATACCTTTACCACCAAATTTAGGAAGTAAAGCGGGATGTAAGTTGATTATTTTGTCCGGAAAAGCATCAAGCATATTTTCAGGCACAAGCCATAAAAAGCCTGCAAGTACGACCCAGTCTATTTTGTTTTTTTTCAGTAAGTTTGGTATTTCGTCGGTTTCATAAAAAGCCTTTCTGTCAAAAACATGAGTTGGAACCATAAAGTTGGCAGCCCTTAGTAGTACAGGAGCATCTGATTTATTGGACAAAACCATACTGATACGTACTTGTGGATGATTGTCAAAGTATTCCATTAGTTTTTGGGCATTGCTGCCAGAGCCTGAAGCAAAAATGGCTATGTTTTTCATGGAGCTAAAGCTGGAGAAAGCAATTTCTTATTTACACTTTCCCCCATATTTTAAATTTTTTCAGTAACAAAAATCATTCTTGGCGATTCTTCCAGATTAAACTGATTGAGTTGATAGTCTCCCAGAATACTTATGATTTTAAGCCCGGCATTTCGAAAATAGACTGCAAAATCCTGTTGTGTAATAGCTTTTACTTTTTCTTGAAATCTGAATTGTTCTTCATTATCTTCAAAACGTATGTCTTTATAGATGTAGCCTTGTGTAAATTTTTCACGAATTTGAAATTCTATACCTTGTATTTGTTGTGTGTAACGGGGAATAAGCTTGCGGATAGCATACCGGGTATTAAAAAAATCAAGGACAAATTTCCCTCCTTTTACAAGGTTTTGGGCTGTTGCCGTAATAGCTTGTTGATTGTCACTATTTTCTTCAAAATGACCAAACCCGTCGAAAAGATTAAGAACTACATCAAAAGATTCTGCAAGGAAAACATCCCGCATATCATGCACCACAAAACGGAGTGTTTCATTTTGTAGTGTCTGTGCTGATTTAATACTGTTTTCTGCCATATCAATCCCGGTCACGGAAATATTCTGTTTATTGAGAAAACGAGCATTCATACCTTTGCCACAAGCAACTTCCAGGACCCTTGTTTTTTCTGAGATAGGCAAAAATTGCATCAGTCCCAAAATAAACTGCTGAGCCTCAAGGTTATCATGATTCCGGTAAAGAATGTGGTAATAAGGGGTATTAAACCATTCTACATACCAGGGCTTAGGGAGGTTTTCCATAGCACACAAAAATAATCACACTTTCTGATTTGCCCTTTTTTTCTTGGGAATTTTTAAAAGAATCTTACTTTTACGCTATTAGAAAGATTTTTTATATGAAAAACTGTTTTTTCCTGCTTTTATTTTGCCTGTTGCTTATACAGTGTAAAACCAATACAAATCATCTTGAAAATATGAATGAAACAGACACCCTCAATCTGCTTAAAGAGCATCCTGAAGACCATAAAATTATTGTATATCAGCTTATGACCCGACTTTTTGGCAACAAAAAAACTACCAATAAGGAATGGGGCACTATTGAAGAAAATGGTTGCGGTAAGTTTGATGATATTTCGGACAAGGCTTTGCTGGAACTTAGAAAATTTGGTGTTACACATATATGGTTTACCGGAGTCTTAGAACATGCCACTCTTACTGACTATACTCAATATGGTATAGCACCCGATAATGCAGAAGTGGTAAAGGGTCGTGCCGGCTCACCTTATGCTATCAAAGATTATTACGACGTTGCTCCGGATTTGGCAAATGACATAAAAAAAAGAATGACAGAATTTGAAAATCTTGTAGCAAGAACACATCAAAATAAGCTGAAAGTTATCATGGATTTCATTCCAAATCATGTGGCAAGAAGCTATCACTCTGATGTCAAACCTGTCGGTATAAAAGATTTAGGTGAAACTGATAATACCAATCTGGCTTTTTCACCCAACAATAATTTTTATTATCTGCCTGGTAAGCAATTTGTTCCACCTCATAATGAAGATGTTCTGGTCAGATTAGGCTTAAAAACATCTGATAAGCACTACACCGAATTTCCAGCCAAAGCAACCGGAAACGACCAGTTTACAGAACTACCCGGTATGAATGAGTGGTATGAAACTGTTAAACTTAATTATGGGGTCGATATTCTTAACAATCGTACCAAATATTTTGAGCCTGTACCTGACACCTGGCATAAAATGAAAGACATTTTGATTTTTTGGGCAAATAAAAAAGTAGATGGGTTTCGATGTGATATGGCAGAGATGGTGCCGGTTGAGTTTTGGGGATGGGTTATTCCACAAGTACAAGCTGTAAATCCAGATATTATTTTTATTGCCGAAATTTATAATCCGAATGAGTACCGAAATTTTCTTGAACAAGGTAAATTTAACTATCTCTATGATAAAGTTGGCTTGTATGATACCCTGAAAGCTGTCATTCAACAACGTGCTGGAGCAGATGAAATATCGGTTTGCTGGAAAAGACTGGATGGTATTAATAATAAAATGGTTCGGTTTCTGGAGAACCATGACGAACAGAGAATTACCAGCAGGGATTTTGCTGGCGATGCCCGCAAAGGTATTCCGATGATGATTGTTACGGCAACCCTCAATTCAGGACCTGTTATGGTATATTTTGGACAGGAAACGGGTGAGCCGGGCAATGGAAAAGAAGGTTTTGGAGGAGATGATGGCAGAACTACCATTTTTGACTACTGGAGTATACCTGAACATCAGAAGTGGATGAATGATGGCAAATTTGATGGAGGCAGACTGAGTGAAGAACAAAGAAATTTGCGTGGTTTTTATGCAAAGTTATTGAATCTGTGTACTAAAAATGAAGCGATTCGTAAAGGTAAGCTTTTTGATTTACAGCAATTCAGTAAGGACAATCATCTGTATGACAGCACTAAAGTATATGCTTATTTGCGTTATACAGACAAGCAAACACTTTTGATAGTTGTAAATTTCGATGAAAAACACCAAAATGTTAAACTCAATTTACCTGAAAGCTTGAAAAGTGAATTCAAATGGAAGCAAAAGGCAAGCGTTACAGATTTACTTAGCAATAAAAAATTTGAATTTGATACAGAAAAAGGACTGGAAACTACTTTAGAGCCGTGGAGTGGTTTTATCTTTGAAGTGCAATAATTAAATAACGTGTATTCGGGATTGTATTTACTCATAAAATAAAGTCTGTTCAATACTTAACAACTTTATTTTTAGCTAATTCCTGACTTTTGCTCATTTAGCCATCTTCTCACTTTTTTGATTGTCCAAAAAAGTAACAAAAAAAGTAGTATTTAAGTATGCGAGATGAATGATAAGCTATGAGATACGTCTTACTTATCAACTCATAGTTCATACCTCATCGTTTATATTTCATTATTCTCTTGTCCACACTGTTGTTGCATTTCTACTCCACATTCTTTAATCCTGAACTGTCGTTGATTTAATAAATCCTGTATTTCAAAATACATCATATGGGGTTATCCATTTTTCAGGCTCATAAAAAATTGTTTCATTACTTTTCCGGCTATCTCACCCTCTGCTTCTGATATTTCATTTAATGCTTCTTCAAGTACAGCTTCAGCACAGGCAATCAATTTAGATTGAATGGTTTTGCCAGCTTTGGTCAGGTAAATCATGTTGATACGACGGTCTGTCTTATCCTGTATTCGTACTACCAGATTGCGTTCTTCCAGATTATCTGTCAGTCGGGTAATGCCTGATTTATCTCTATAACAATCCAGAGCCAATTCGTTCTGCGTCTGTCCGTCTTTCTGCCATAAACTATTCAATACCAGCCACATTTCATAGGTAATATCATGGTTATTTTCCCTGAATTTGCGGGAGAGACGGTTGGCAAAAGCATTGCCAGCCATTGTAATTAAATATCCTAAAGATTCTTTATGTTCAAAAGCCATTACAGAAGAAGGCAAGTCTGATGATTTTACAAAAATACATAAAATAAAAGGTCGGTTTTACTACCGACCTTTCCGTATATAAAATTTAGACAAAAAATTATGCCTGTTTTGTAAACTGAATGTTACCAATAATTTTAACTTCATCACTTACCACCACACTACCGGTTTCTGTAATGCCATCCCACACCAATCCAAAATCTTTACGATTGATTTTGCCTGTAACTTCAAAACCAGCTTTGGTCTGACCATAAAAATCTACAGTACTGCCACCAAATTCTACTGCCAGTGTAACCGGATGGGTATTACCTTTAATAGTCAAATCACCTTCAAGTGTATATTCGCTATCACCTTTTTTAGTCAGAGATTTGCCTTTAAAGTCGATAGCCGGGAAAGAGGCAGCATCAAAGAACTCAGGAGATTTCAGGTGTCCATCACGTTGTTCGTTATCAGTGTTAATTGAATTTACATCTGCACTGAAAGAAACAGCTGCTCCGGCAAAATCAGTTTCAGGAGATAATACTTCACCAGAGAAAACTTTAAAGCTTCCTGTAACAGTCGAAATAACAAGGTGCTTTACCTTAAATTGGAGTTCGGAGTGCATTGGGTCAACAACCCATTTTACTGTGTTTGCCATTGTTTTAAATTTTTTTAGAACATTAAATGTTTTACCTTATAGTGTTATAACGCTTATCTATAAAGAAAGTTCACGAAGCTAAAATATTTTTTTTGATTTTTCTTTGAGAATGTAAAAATATAAACTCGTAAGCAAACTCAAAATAATAAAACATTATGAATATCAACCGCTTACACGCTTTTCTTTCTTTTAATAGTATTAAAACTTAACAGTACATTTAGCTCTTATGTTACTTTTTATTTTGACTTTTTCGTCTTCAATTATCGGATTGTTTTCTAAAAATAGTCTTTCAAGTTGGGTAAGTTGGCTGATTTCCTCTGGAAGAGAAGACAGATGATTATTATTCAAGTAAAGATTTACCAAACTTTTAAGATTGCCGGTTTCGGGCGGAATAGAAGCGAGTTGATTATTATTTAATGATAAATCTCTCAATATTACCAATTTACCAATATTTGCCGGAATACTGCATAACTGGTTATTATCAGCATATAATCCTCTGAGGTTTTTTATATTTCCTATTTCAGCAGGAATAGAAACCAATTGATTGTTATACAGAAAAAGTTGTTTTAAATAAGTCAGTTTACCTATTTCAGCAGGAATGGAAGTGAGCAGGTTACTGCTTATATCAAGTTTTGAAAGATAATGGAGATTACCAATACCTGGTGGCAACGAAGTCAGTTTATTACCTGATAATTCTATTTTAGCTATATTAAAAAGATTACCTATTGCATTGGGTAAAGTATGGAGACCATTGTTTTTTAAATCTAGTTTAACCAGCTTTACCAAGTTGCAAATCTCATCAGGGATGATAATAAGCTCATTAAAACTCAAATCCAGTTCTGTTAATTCCTGAAGATTACTGATTTCGGGTGATAAAGTTGCCAGTTTGTTGCTAAACAAGCTTAGTTTATTTAACTTGGTAAGTTTGTCTATTCCAACAGGTAAATCTGTTAATTGATTCTCATTGAGTGATAAGTTTAACAAGTTTGTTAGCTTTCCAATCTCGGATGGCAGTGTATTCAGATTGTTCTGATAAAGATATAAGTAGGTAAGATTTGTTAGATTGCCAATAGAATCTGGCAGTTTAGAAATTTGGTTAATTCCTAAATCTAAAGTTTGTAATTGAATGAGATTGCCAATTTTGGAAGGAATTTCAGTGATTTGATTAAAGTTAAATGAAAGATGTTTAAGTTTAGTGAGGTTCTCTATTTCAAAAGACAATCTTTGCAATTGGTTCATCCCGGCACTCAGGTGGGATAGATTATACAGATTTCCTATTGTTGAGGGTAATGTTTTGAGTTTATTATTATCTAAATATAGTGTTTTTAAGTGATTAAACTTTCCGATTTCAGGCTGAATTTCAGTCAATTGATTTCCTGATACACTCAGTTCCTGCAATTTGACGAGGTTGAATATTTGAAGAGGCAGTTTGGTTAGCTGATTATGATTCAATAATAATTTTTCAAGATTAAACAGGTTACCTATCTCATCAGGCACTGTCTGAATCTGGTTTAAACTCACATCTAGCTCTTTTAATAAAACAAGCTCTCCTATTTCAGCAGGCATGCTTGTAATATGGCAAGATTGTAATTGTAAATACTCAAGTTTAACGAGGTACTTTATTTGTGGAGGCATTGCTGATAATTTGCGTTCCCTAACTTCAATCTTCTCTAAGGTATTTACTTTAAACAGTTTTTCTTCAAAAGGCAAATCTTTTTCATCTGAAAACCAGTCATGTATCAGCTCAATATCATTCTTAAAATCGTTAATGTCGATTTGAGAACCGTCAGCAATGGTTACGCCCAGCACTACATTCTCCCAACGGTCTGACAGCAAAAATTCCAGTATTTTTTCTTTTTCAGTCTTTGCAGCCATAACCGCAATATTAAATAGGTAAGGTTATAAATTAGACAGCAAGCGTTTTATACGACGTTCTTCTTCAATCGAAATAGGATTATCTTCTGTTTCGTTTCTTTCCGGCAAAACAAATTCAGAGGCTTCTTTAGTCAGGTTATCAAATCCCATTCTTTCCAAATCCTTCACAGTTAAATTCATCAGTTTCATAATTTCGAGCAAGGGTGTAAGTTGATTAAGTATAAGGACAAAAATAACCGAAATTTATTTTTATCTTTGTTTGATGGGACGTAAAAGTAAACATATAATTTTGACAGATGAAGAAAGAAGGCGTTTGGAAGAAGGCTATAAACAAGGGACA